>Ga0207967_1000009_pt1 | contig 304886 bp, 220 predicted proteins | sample LakWasMet20_HOW5_2_FD_183866 | JGI IMG/M metagenome (GOLD analysis project Ga0207967, IMG submission 183866) | Freshwater sediment methanotrophic microbial communities from Lake Washington under simulated oxygen tension - Sediment Metagenome... | ecosystem: Environmental > Aquatic > Freshwater...
TTCGTCATAACTGCCTGATTTTGAGGTGGTGATGGACGGAATCGAACCGCCGACACAAGGATTTTCAGTCCTTTGCTCTACCGACTGAGCTACATCACCTTACCGTTATTGTGGGGGCAAAGATAATAACTTAATTTTAACTCCAAAGTACCAAAGCGATTTTTTTTCAGATTTCTTCGATTATATTTGTACTGATGGTAAAAAAAACAACAGTTTTAGTTATTGATGCAGGAAATTCGTTCTTAAAGCTAGCTCTTTTTGAAAATGGAGAAATCACTAACATACAACGAATTAAGTTTACCGAACTTGATCAGCTTACTCACTTTTACACTAAACTTGGTCGACCGCACGTTATTTTATCATCTGTATTAAATACGGAACAAACAAAACAACTTTTATCGCTTTTCGATACATGTTTTAACATAAATCGGGAAACAAAACTGCCAATTCATTTAAATTATACCACCGTCAACACACTTGGAATTGACCGAATTTGCAATGCTATTGCTATTCATTCATTGAATTCTTCGCAGAAAAAAGGGGGTGTTAGTATTGATATTGGAACTTGCGTTAAATTTGATTTTGTTGATGAAAGTGGAACCTATCAAGGGGGCTCGATTGCTCCTGGAATATCCTTGCGCTATAAATCAATGAATGATTATACGGCAAACTTGCCATTGCTTAATTCAACAGAATCTTGCGAATTAATCGGGAAATCAACACACGAAAGCATTCATTCAGGCGTTATGAATGGAATCAAAGCTGAAATTGATCAATTAATTGAACGATACAAACAAGAAAATGGTGACTTAACTTTTTTTGTGACTGGCGGAGACGCACAATTCTTTGATTTTGGTGGAAAAAATGACATCTTTGTAAACGAAAATTTAACCTTAATCGGTTTGTATCAAATATATCTGTTCAATGCGCATTAACTTTTTGACCCTTTTCTTTGTTGGAATTAGCCTTTTCAATTTTGCTCAATTAAGCACTTCCCCTTATTCTTCATACGGTTTAGGTGAAAAAGGCAACATTGACCATGCCGCATTCACTGGTTTAGGAAATTCGAATATTACTTACTTCGATTCTACCGTTTTGAATTTTTACAACCCTGCAACTTACAATACATTAGCTCAAGGCCAGCCTATTTATTCATTGGGTTTGTCGTCTCGCGTGTCATTTTATAATCAGGGAGACATTAAAAAAACAAATACATCCGCTTATTTCGAACATTTTGCGATGGCATTTACATTGAAAAAGCATTTTGGATTGGCATTCGGATTAAAACCATATACACGTAAAGGTTATTCTATTTATGACCGCGTAAAAGCAGGATCAGATTCTGTCAAATACAGTTATATAGGATCTGGAAATACTAGTCAATTGTTCTTAGGTTTAAGTACCAACTTATTGAAATACAGAAACTCTACATTGTCAGTTGGTGCAAATTTGAGTTATTTATTTGGCACATCAACAAATGAACGTCAAAGTGTTTTGATTTCTACTGCCACAACTCAAATTGGTGGAATTGACTGGAATCAGCTTCATGTAAAGTCTTTTCAATATGATTTAGGTGCTTTTTACCAATATGAATTAAAAGAAAATCATGTGTTCACTTTGACAGCTACTTTCGAACCTTCGCAAAAAATAGCAGCAACAAAAGATGAATACTTGTTCTATGGAGCAATCGCAACGCCTTCTTCTTACGACACACTTTATTCAAATGCAGATCGAAAAGGACATCTACAAATTGCTTCAACCTACAATCTTGGTTTTAACTATTTGATAAAATTGAGCGATGCGCGTAAAAATCATTCAATTCGAAACTCAACTTTATCTGTTCACGCAACTTATAGCGCAACCGATTGGACAAAATATTCTAGCTCATTTGATACTGTATCGAATTTATTAGCAACGAATAAATTTACTTTTGGTGTTCAATACACACCTGAAGCATCTTTCTTAGATAATTCAAATCAATCGAAGTTCTTGGAACGCGTTCGTTACCGTGCTGGATATTACCAATACACATTGCCATACGCAATACAAGGAAAACAAATTTCAGATCAAGCGGTAACACTTGGTTTTGGATTCCCAATTTTATCTCAACGTTCTGCCTCGTCAATTAACTTCGGATTTTCTTATGGAAAAAGAGGTTCTGGAGTCGATACGGATTTAAAAGAGCAATACCTTGGAATTAACTTTGGTTTATCGATTGCACCTTCTAACGCGGATCGTTGGTTTAGAAAACGTAAATTAGATTAAGATGCGTTTCACACTTTTTCTAGTATTGCTTGGAATTAACTTTTCCTTGAATGTATACGGGCAAAAAGTGCCGCATTCGATTGAATGTGAAGAACAAACATCTTCCTTTCTTAAATCACTTAACAAGCAAGATATTCAAGCTTCCGCGATTCTTTTCCGAAGTTTAGCATCCAATTGTCCTGAAGGAGAAAAGCAAGTTCTACCTAACTACGTGACTTTTCTAAAGCAACAAATCTCTGGCCAGAAAGATATTCAAGTTAAAACTCAATTAATTGATTCACTTGAACAGTCATATCGTCGCATGGAAGAATTGCAAGTTTATTCTACAAACGAAGATATTCAGCGCGTAACGTATTTATTGAATAGTCCGAATTCAAATAAACAGACAATCCATACATTAATCAAACGTCATTTAACTGAACCTCAACTATTGAGTGAATCATTAATCGTTCAATTTTATGCAAACCTGTCGGTGCTCGCAAAAGAGGAACAAAGCAATCAACAAACGTCAACTTTCACACTTGAATTGTTTTTGATTTATCCTGAATTAAATGCGCTTTGTACAAAACAGAATTATTCTGTAAAATCGCACACAACACTGCAATCTTACTATGAGTCGTCATTTGGATCATGTAAAAAACTGGACAATTCATTTCAATCAATACTAAAGCATTTACCAAAAAACAAGGATTCATTAAATTTGTTCTTAACTGAAATTAGTTCAACCTACGAAAAGATGAACTGTTTGGCTTCAAACACCTACATGCAAGTATTGGATAGTTTAACGCGCTCTGGAAAAACAGTTGAACTAGATCTAAAAAAAGCCAATCATTATAAAGCAATGCGGGCCTATTCAAGTACAAATTCATATCTTGAGTCAGCTAAAAAATTGAGCAATGATCAGCGTGAAATTGATTCAATTCAATTAGAGCAATGCAAAAATTTGCTTGTTATTCAAGAATTCAAAAAAGCCTTTGATCTGTGTGTTACTCCAAAGACGAACTATCAAGGTGAATTTTATATGATCGCAGCACAATGCGTTATGGCGGCACCTGAGACGTGTAAAGAAAGCACTTTGCAGTTTAAATTAAATGCATTCCTTGCCAATGAATTGCTTGCGAAAGCTAAAACCTATACTACTTCAATTGACAAATCACTTGAATTAAAGGTTAAAAATGCACTTCCTAACGATCAAGAGTTAAAAGAACTTGGGATCAACCATGGTCAAGAAATAACGTTACCTTGTTGGAATCAAACACTAAAAATTCCTTGAGAATGAAATTGAGTCGATTATTACTTTTTGCTTATTTCAGCTTCTGTTTTGTTGCTTTGTTTTCATCATGTGTGAATGATTTGGAATCCATCAAAAAAGTCACCTACGATCCAAAAGCTCCAGATGAAGTAACAAAGAATCTTCGCGTGTTCTATACGGATTCGGGATATGCACGTGTTGAAGTATATGCTGCTTTAGCTGAAACCTATTCAAAACCAGAAGCTGTAACAAAATTAAAGGATGGAATAAAAGTAAATTTCTTTTCTGCTGATGGAAAAATTGTATCGACGTTGACTGCACTTTACGGCGAAATCAATAATACCAAAGGAACAATGTTTGTGCGTGATTCAGTTCAATTAGTGAACTATGAAAAGAAGCAACGCATGGAAACAGAAGCCTTATTTTGGAACCAAAAAGACAGTGCCATTTACACCACTTCGAATGTCGTTGTTCGCTCACCAGATGGTATTGTTTATGGTGATGGTATTCGTACAAAACAAGATTTTTCCTCCTACGAATTTTTGAAGCCACACGGACGAATAAATATGGGCAAGAAATAAGCTGTTCATTCACAAATACATTCTATCTTTGCCAAAATTTTAAGTTATGAATTTCTATAATAAAATAATGCTTTATTTCTGGTTGGCAGTAGCCGTTGTTGTTATTGTTGGAACAACATACATGGTCTTAACTGTCGATAAAGGCTTTCAGCGTTATGGTTATTCATACATTTTTGGAGGAATAGCAATTCTTATGTTTTTCTTCAAACGTTGGATGATGAAACGTGTAGAAAAACACATGGAATTCTTAGCACAACAAAAGCCACAAGAAAGAAAATAAGACTACCATTCGTCCTAACATTCGCTCATTCTTAACGAGATACTTCACTTGAACACAATTTGAATTCAAAAAGTGGGTAACAAAGTTATTTTTAATTCGTAATTGGTTCATTCAAAACATCTTTTGATTTCATTCGTTATTGGTTCATGAAAATACTATTCAACATTTTTTTATTCTTGACAATTCTTTTGCCTTCGATGGCAACTAGTCAAGTCTTATTGAATGGTACCATTACGGATGAAAAGGAAATTCCTATTCCAAATGCGCGTGTATACGTAAAAAACAATGCCGAATTAAGAACTGAAGCCGACGTGAATGGATATTATGAATTACGTCTGTTTCCTGGTGAATATTTCCTTGTCTTCAATTCGAATGGCTACAATGAACGCGAATCTTGGGTTGTAATTACAGAGACGCCAGTTACTAGAGATATTCAATTATTCCCGATACTTATTCATGATATTGAAGATGTTCAAGTAACCGCAAAAAAATCCAATCCAGGACGTGAAATAATGTTGAAAGTAGTTGCCAAACGCGATTCAATCAACCCTTGGAATTATTCACATATTGTTGACGGTTATATTAAAGCCACAGAAAAATTAGATGTAAAAATCAAAGAAGAAAAGGAAAAAAAACCGAAGCAAACGTCTGAAGAAACTACTAAAACAAATGACATTGCGGATCCATTTGAGGAAGAGCGTAAAAAGCAAACAGATTTAGCCAATAATATGAATTTGGTCGAAGTGCAATTTACGCGCAACTATGCTCCCCCAGCGAATGTAAAAGAAGTTCGAAACGCCTACGAAAAGCGAGGAAATGATCAAAACCTTTATTATACAACAACAGTAAAATCGAATTTCAACTTTTTTCAAAACCTTTTACACCTTGATGATTTACATCAATCCCCTGTAAGCTCTCCAATTTCAGGACCTGGAATCTTGTCGTATAAATACCGCTTGGAAGAACAATACGAAGAGAATGGTAAAATTATCAATCGCATTAAAATCATTCCAAGAAGCACAGCCACAACAACGCTTGAAGGTTATATTTGGGTGGTTGACTCAATTTGGTTGGTTCAAAAACTAGAATTGACATTAAACAAAGGAAACTTGTTGGTGTATGATTATTTTAAAATCACTCAAACCTTTGAACATCCTGGTGATTCAATGTGCGTGCTTACACATCAAGAATTGGATTACGGCGTAAAATACAAAGACCAAACTTCTGTTTGCAAAACAGTTGCAGATTTTAGTCATTACCAATTCAATGCTAAATTTCCATCGAAATTTTTCGGAAACGAAGTAGCCGTAACAGACAAAGAAGCCTACGAAAAGGATTCAGCTTTTTGGAGTAAAAACAGAACAACAACATTAACGCTTGAGGAGCAAAAGTACATTATCGCAAAAGATAGTATTCGCGATTACCAAAACCGCAAAGAGTATTTAGATTCTGTGGATGCAATTTTCAACAAAGTAACTTTCTTAAAAGTAATTTGGTTTGGTGTAGATCATCGCAATCGCGTTAAGAAAACGCAATGGACAATTTCTTCCATCGCAGCCACTACTCGACCGATGTACATTGCAGGACCTCGCATTGCTCCAAGTTTTTATTACTTTAAAAAATGGGAGAATGAACATGCGCTAGATTCTTATACGGAAGCATCCATTGGAATTTTAAATAGTGATATTAAAGGAAAGACCTGGTGGCGCTATCGATATGCACCTTTTCATTTCGGAACCGTCAGCCTTTTATTTAACCACGATTTTGATGTCATCCGCAGCTATGATGCAATCACACAAATCTATAAACGTGAAAACTTTATTGAAACAACTAGCGGAACCCTTGCCAATAGTTATGAATTGTTCAATGGATTTTATGCAGATATCAATTTTGAGTTTTCAGAACGAAGATCTATCAACGGTTACAAATTCTTCACATTCTTAGATCAGGCGATTCCCAATAACGACCCTTTAGAATTCAAGACCTATCAGGCAGCTGTTTCAGAATTAACTTTGAGTTATACGCCGAAACAAAAATACATGCGAGAACCTAAGAAAAAAGTACTTTTAGGTTCGCGCTACCCAACATTTTACGTGACTTATGAACGTGGTATTCCGAAATTATTTGGAAGTGATGTTGATCATGAATATGGCCGTGCAGGAATGATGCAAACGTTCAAAATCGGAACCTTAGGAACCTCATCTTACCATATTACAACAGGGAAATTTTTAAGCTCAAAAAATCTGTACATGGCAGATTTCAAGTTCCAACGTAGAAGTGACCCAATTTGGTTCTCGAATCCTTTGTATTCTTTTCAAGGACTGGATTCTTCTTTACCTTCGAAAAAGATTTTCTACGAAGGTCATTTTGTTCACCATGACAACGGAGCAATCATCAATAAAATTCCTTTTATGAAAAAAACTGGAATTGGTCTTGTAATGGGTGTTGGTGCTTTGTATGTAAAAGAGTTTGATTGGCAACATTATGAATTATTTGCAGGACTTGAGCGCAATTTTAAATTTTCAAAAAGAAGATTAAGAATTGGTGTTTATGCTGTTGCTTCTGATGGTAATCACATTGATCCACGCATGAATTACAAAGTGTCGTTTGCCGTACTTGACGACCGAAACATGAAATGGAATTTCTAAATTCATGACCTATCTCATATTTTTAAATAGCTCAAATACAGAATTTTGTAGAACTATTTAAAAAACTGAAACATGAAACGACCACTTTTGTTGGCGGCAATGACGATGTTGTCTGCCACTTTATTCGCACAACCAATCAATGATTTTTGCTCAAACGCAACCCTTTTAACTGTTGACGGCCCTTGTATTCCTGGAACAACTATCAATGCAGGAACAGAAGACCCTTCAATTGACCCAACTAATTACCCAGCCGATGTTTGGTATTCCTTTACGGCCAATTCTGCACAAACTGTTGTCTATGTACATCCTGATGTTACATTAGATCCGGACATTTATATTTACGACAATTGCGGAGGAAACCAGATTGGATATGCCGCTGCGGGATTATTGCCAGGAGAATTGGATTCAATTTCTTTTGCAACCAACATTGGTACAACTTATTACATCAGTGTTGTAGGTTGGATGGATAATCCGACTGGTGATTTTTGTATTGAAGTATTAAACACAACAGTTCCGCCCACACCGTACGACCCATGTACAGAGTATGTTACGGTTCAAGTATCTGATCCTTGTTATGCCGATGCCACAAATGGAGATACATTAATAAAGTCTTATTATTTTACGGCAACTTCAACAATTACAAAATGTCAGCTAGATATTTATAGTCCTTATGATTATTGTGGAGTTATTGTCTTAGAAACAGGTTGTGGAGGAACAGCCGTTTTTGATGGAACAACTACTCCAGGAACAATTATCGGAAATCAGTACACAGTTGAATTTCCAACTGTAATCGGAATGGACTATCTATTTTATCCATTCAGTTCAGATTTAGCAATTACAACCCCATTTCCAATGGATTACTGTATCGATTTAATTGAAGTATTAGGTGTACAAGAAATAAGTGCAAATCAGTTAGATATTTACCCTAACCCAGCAAAAACTGAATTTACATTAAACACAAAAAATGGATCTGGTACGGTTGAACTAATTGATTTAACAGGTCGACTAGTTTTGACAAAACAAATTGATGCAATGTCTACAACACTTAACATAGAAAATCTTACAAATGGTATTTATACCGTTCGTTATTTCGATGGAACAAGCACTACAAGTACAAAATTAATCAAGGAATAAACTTCCAATTAAACCAAGAAAGTCACAGTTCAAAAGGCTGTGACTTTTTTTGTGCACACAATTTTTAGTACATGTAAATTAGTACATTTACACTTTCAAAAAAACGAAGCTATGTACGGTAAAATGAAAGACCATCTTCAAGCAGAATTAAAAGCAATTGAAGAAGGAGGAATTTATAAAAGAGAACGTATTATCACAACTCCACAAGGTGCGAAAGTAAAAGTAGCATCAGGTGATGAAGTAGTGATTATGTGTGCTAATAATTATTTGGGTTTATCTTCACATCCTGAAGTTATCGAAGCGGCGAAATTAGCATTGGACACACACGGATATGGAATGTCTTCTGTACGTTTTATCTGTGGAACACAGGATATTCACAAAGAATTAGAAGCAAAAATCGCCAAGTTCTATGGAACAGAAGATACAATTTTGTATGCAGCTGCTTTTGATGCAAATGGTGGTGTTTTCGAACCTTTATTTGGTGAAGAAGATGCAATTATCTCAGATGAATTAAACCATGCTTCGATTATTGATGGTGTTCGTTTGTGTAAAGCACAACGTTATCGTTACAAGCATTCTGACATGGCTGATTTAGAGGCGCAATTAATCAAAGCACAAGATCAACGTTTCCGTATCATTGTTACTGACGGAGTTTTCTCAATGGACGGAGATATCGCGAAAATGGATCAAATTTGTGACTTAGCAGATAAATACGATGCGTTGGTAATGACAGACGAATGTCACTCAGCTGGATTTATCGGTAAAACTGGTCGTGGAGTTCCAGAATATTGCAATGTTTTGGATCGTGTTGATATCATCACAGGAACATTAGGAAAAGCTCTTGGAGGTGCAATGGGAGGATACACAACTGGTAAAAAAGAAATTATTGATATTTTGCGTCAGCGTTCTCGACCATATTTGTTCTCAAACTCTTTGGCTCCTGCAATTGTTGGTGCTTCAAACAAAGTATTTGATATTTTAAGTTCAACAACTGAATTACGCGATAAACTTGAAGCAAACACGCAATATTTCAAAGAACGTATTTTAGCTGCTGGTTTCGACATCAAACCTGGCGATTCTCCAATCGTTCCAATTATGTTGTACGATGCTGCCTTATCACAAAAATTTGCCGATCTTTTATTGAAAGAAGGTGTTTATGCGATTGGATTCTTCTACCCTGTTGTAGCAAAAGGACAAGCGCGTATTCGTACGCAAATTTCTGCTGCTCACAGCATTGAAGATTTGGACAAAGCAATTGCTGCTTTTATAAAAGTTGGAAAAGAGCTTGGAGTAATCCAATAAAAAAAGGCTGTTTTAACGTTCCGCTTTCATTTAGATGGTTATTTTTGTAATATGTCTAAAAGAAAGCGGAATTTTTTTTCTTACTTCATTTTGCTCATGTTCACATGGCAATTAGGCCTTTTATTCACTACATCACTTTTCGATACTTCTGATACCATCAAACAACTATCCAGTTTAACAGAAAATTCAGAAGATGATGATGATTCCGATACTGAAGAATCTGAACTAGAAATTTTAAAGGTCATTCACGATGAAGATCTATTTTTCTCATCTCCCTTAAATGAAGTTACGCTGATCATAACTTCAAAATTCAATTCTACAAATGAACTGGCGTGCAATCAAATTGACTTCAAAACACCTTTCTCTCCTCCTGAAATAGTTTAACATCTTGTAATAGACATCAATAAAGGATTTTTCCATCATTTCCTATGTTCTCTCAAATATCAATTAGTTAATACTATTTTACTCAAAATATAATGGAGGATTTTTATACACAGTTACTTTCAAATAATAAAGAATGGGTTGCCGAAAGCTTAGAAAAAGATCCAGAATTCTTTAGCCGATTAGCAAATGGTCAACAGCCACCAATATTGTGGATTGGATGTGCAGACAGTCGAGTTCCAGCAAATGAAATCATTGGTGCACAACCGGGTGAAGTATTCGTTCACCGTAATATCGCCAACATGGTTCTGCATACGGATATGAGCATGTTAAGCGTACTTGATTATGCCGTTAACATATTAAAAGTAAAACATGTAATTGTTTGCGGTCATTATGGATGCGGTGGTGTTCAAGCGGCATTGACTAATAAACATATTGGTTTAATTGACAACTGGATACGTCACATTAAAGATGTGTATCGTTTTCACCAAGATGAATTAAATGCCATTGAAGACGATAAGGCAAAATTTGATCGCTTTGTAGAATTGAATGTTTTTGAACAAGTTTATGACCTAGCAAAAACTTCTATTATGCAAGCTGCTTGGGAACGTGAACAGGATGTCCACATTCATGGTTGGGTATACGACGTGAAAGATGGTCTAATCAATGATTTGAAAATTACCTTGAAAAATAATGATTCATTATCTGAAGTTTATCAGTTAGATTTGTAATAGCACAAAAGCTATTGCATGGAGCAACAACAGATATTAACGTTAATTGATGAACTGGAACAAGCGTTCCGTTCAAATGCACATACTGAAAACGGTCTTGCAATGTCTAACTACATGAAAGGCCGTTTTCCTTTTTTTGGGATCAATGCACCGAAGCGAAAAGAACTTCAGCGTATTTGGCTTCAAAAAATTCCAAAAGATTTGTCGAATAACGATCGATGGACAATTATTGAAGAATTATGGACTAAGGAAGAGCGAGAGTTTCATCATGTAGCCTTCGACTATCTTAATTCATGGAACAAAAAATTCATGGAACCAACCGACGCTGCAAGACTCAAATGGTTGATTTCAAACAATTCTTGGTGGGACACGGTTGACTCAATAGCTTCTAATTATTTAGGGAAATTCTGTTCAGCATTTCCAATTGAAGGTGCGGAATTAATCAAAGAATGGCGACAAGAAGACAATTTCTGGTTGAACCGTTCTTGCTTGATATTTCAGTTAAAATACGGAAACAAGGTTGATTTTGAATTATTAAAATCATTGATCATTCATTTTCAACCGAATAAAGAATTCTTCATTCAAAAAGCAATTGGTTGGTCCTTACGCCAATATTCTAAATTTAATCCAAAAGAAGTCGGTGATTTTGTTCAAGAAATTAACTTACAAGGTTTAGCAAAACGCGAAGCAACAAAATATATATAAAATGGCATTAATTAAAGCATGTAGAGGTCACGAGCCTCAATTTGGAAATGATTGTTGGTTTGCAGAGAATGCAACAATTGTTGGTGATGTAATTATGGGTGACCAATGTTCAGTTTGGTTCAACGCTGTTGTGCGCGGTGATGTAAATTCCATCCGAATGGGTAATAAAGTCAACATTCAAGATGGCGCAGTGTTACATTGTACCTACGAAAAAACCAAGGTGAATTTAGGAAACAATGTTTCAATTGGACACAATGCATTGGTTCACGGTTGCACAGTCGAAGACAATGTGTTAATCGGAATGGGTGCAATCGTGATGGACAATTGTCACATTGAAGCAAATTGTATTATCGCTGCTGGAGCCGTTTTATTGGAAAATACTCGTGCCGAATCATGGAGTATTTATGCTGGAGTTCCTGCCAAAAAAGTCAAAACATTATCCCCAGAATTGTTCAAAGGAGAAGTTCAGCGTATCGCAGACAATTATGTGAAATATGCGTCTTGGTTTAAATAGGCTGTAGAATATAGAGATAGAATTCAGAAGTTAGAGCTAGAATCTAGAAGATAGAGTTAGAATCCAGAAGTTAGAGACATGAGAGATATAGAAACGTACGAAGATTGTTTATTGTTGATTACCAAATTCTATGATAAACTATTAATTGATGATCAAATTGGTCACTTCTTTCAACAATTGGATTTAACGCACCACATTCCAAAAGTTGCTGATTTCTGGGCTTTTATCTTAGTAGATAAGCCTGGTTACAATAACAACATGATGGGTGCGCATGCGAAATTGGATTTACATGAATCAGATTTCAAGCGTTGGCTTCAACTGTTCCATGAAACAATTAATGAAAATTTTCAAGGCGAAAAAGCAAGTTTGGCTATTGAACGTTCAAATTTGGTTGCATGGACAATGACATCAAAACTTTAATTTTCCCTAAATGCTTTAAAATCAAATTCAAATAACGTATTTTTACACTAGAAAAATAGGAAAACTGACTATTTTCATTGAAACCACAATTTTACGCTTATGAAATCTTTATTATTTGCTGTTAGTATAGTGACATTGTCATTTCAAATGAATGCTCAAGAAATTTGTTTGGTATCTGCTGATTACATGGATGGTACGAATTATATCGTTTCATGGGAAAAGCCATTTGACACAACAGGTTTAGACAGTGTTTATATTTACCGCATGGTTGGTACTGAGCCTAATTTCACAAAAGTTGGATCAAAAGGCATGAGTGAATTGTCTTTGTTTAAGGATATCACATCGAATACGATGGATACCACAAAATACAAAATTTCATTCGTCGATAATTTAGGAAATGAATCAGCATTGTCTCCTTGGCATCAAGCAGTTGTATTAGATTATTCAGCTGAAACATTATTTTGGACAAAATATAAAAAAGAAAACCAAGTAGATGAAACGTACATCGTTTCTTACGAATGTATGCGTGACCAAACAGGTCTTGGAGCATATGCAAGTATGGGGATTTGGGATTGGGCTGGTTCAAATTCTTGGACAGATCAAGCTGCTCTTGGCAACCCTGAATCAACTTATTACGTTGAGGTTGTATTACCATCTTGTTACATTTCGAAAGCCAACATCAATACCTCTCGTTCAAACATTAAAAAACAATATGCAAATGAAGAGGCATCACTAAACGAATCATCTACTTCTAACTGTATTGCATTTTTTCCAAATCCTGTTTCAACACAATTAACAGTTAAAATTGAGCCTTCTTTTGTTAATTCAAATTACACAATTGTTGATTTTAGTGGAAAAGAAGTATTATCTGGTAAAGTAGCTTCTACCGAATTGAACATTAACATTCAAGATTTACCTAAAGGAGCATACTTTTTTAACGTTGAAAACAATTCAACTGGTTTAACGAAAATGTTTGTGAAAAACTAATCAAATTAATTGAACTGAGGGATTTTACTTTTTCAAAGATTAATAAAATAAATTTCAAACATTTAATAAGGATAATTTTAATGCCTATTCTGAATTAAAACTACAATTAGCTGTTTCAATTTCAGTGCATTAACGATTGCTTTTTTCTTCAAAATACTACATTCCACAGATGTTATTTTTGGTAAATCGATATAAAATGACCATTTTTGAACTTGTAAACTAATCGTTATGAAACCACTTTTCAATTATTTTAAAATTGCTATTCTTTTAGCTTTCATTTCTTCTGCATCCTTTGCTCAAGATGTTTGTATGGTTACAGCTGATTTTCAGACTGGAGAACACTATATGGTAATTTATAATAAACCAGCAGACATCACTGGAATAGACAGTGTTCTTTTCTTCAGACGTCAAGGACAAGAAACAATTTTCACTCAAATTGGTTCACAAAGCATCAATGATCTTTCATATTTTGTTGATTATACATCAAACACTTTGGACACAACAAAATATGCTATAAAATTAAAGGATGTTAGTGGAGGTTTAACGCCACTTTCTTTTTATCACCAAGGTGTCGTATTAGATTATTCTCCATTAGGCTGGGCTCAAGGATCGTTAACTTGGACAAAATATAAAAAAGAAGATCAAACTACCGAAAGTTACCAAGATTTCAATTGTATGATGGATGAAACTGGTTTAGGTGCATACGTTTCTATGGGATATTTTATGTGGTACCAAAATTATTGGACAGATGCCAACTATTCTAGTCATCCTAATGCTCAATATTATGTTTTAACTACATTACCAAATTGTGACATAACGAAAGCAAACATTAATACATCAAGATCTAATATCAAGAAACAATATTCGAATGAAGAAGCGAGCGTTCATTCTCCAATGCCTCTAATTTCAATGCAAATTTCTCCTAACCCAATTGAATCAACGTTAAACGTTTTGTTTGATGCCCAATTCATAGGAGCTAAATTGACAATAATAAACATAGAAGGTAAAATCATTCATTCAGAAAATGTACTATCAAGTGATATGTCAATTGACCTAAAGGATCTTCCAGCAGGATCTTATTTGTTGAATGTTGAAACATCAAGTAAAGTTTGTTCTCAAGTGTTTTTGAAGAATTAAATTGAAAATTATAAGCCACGCGAACCAACCTTTTTAACAGTGCGTTACATAAAGTACTTTTCTTTTGTTACTTTTCTTTTATTCGGATTCAGTTCGGTCTCGCAAAAGTATAATATATTAAATTACTCAACGCGCGATGGACTTTCAAGTCAAATCGTTAATGATGTATTTCAAGATAATGATGGCTATTTATGGTTTGCTACACAATCTGGAATCAGCAAATTTGATGGGCACGAATTCACTGAATTTGCTCCTGTAGAGAAATTATTGGGGGTTGATGCCGTTGCAATTATTCAGGATAAAAAAGGTCGAATAATCATTGGAACAAATACAAATGGATTGTTTGTTCATGATTTCAAAACCACTAAAAACTATCACCAAAACAAAGGTTTAAACAGCAATGTTGTTCGTAAATTGTTTATTGACAATACAGGTGTTTTATGGGTTTTAACAGATAAAGGAATTTTCAAGTTTATTGAAGATAAACTAATTCAAGTACACGACTCCAAACATTACTTTGATGACGGTGTTTTATCAATGGCACAAACTAAAAACGGTGATCTTTGGTTTGGTACACAAGGTAAAGGACTCATTTCATTATCGAAAAATCATTACAGCTACTACAATGCTTCAGAAGGGATTTTAGATCCATACATTTTTTCATTAGCCACCAAAGGCGATAGTGTTTTAATAGGCACCACAAACAAAGGAGTTTACATCGGTTATAAGAATACTTTTTCACCGCTGGCTATTTCTGAAATTGAAAACACCTGGATATCAGCGATTCTACCCTCCAAAAATGAACTTCGCATAATTAGTTCAAATGGATTGATTATCTATAAAAACACAGGAGCATACGAACATATTTCTGAGAAAAATGGTCTCACTTCTAACGATTTATACAACGGCTTTTTTGATAGAGAAAAAAATCTTTGGCTTACATCAGGGAATGGAATAACATGCTTGCGAAAAGAAGAAATAATATCAATTGATAAAGATGCTGGATTGTCGGATGACAAGATTACAAGTATCACGAAACTTCGCAACGGGATGATTGCCGTTGGAACGTATGGTTTCGGTATTAATCTATTGAATGAAAAAGGAGAAGTCTTAAAGCAAATCAAACCCGACCTGCTGGTTAATGCCAAAATAACTGCAATCCAGGAAGTACCATCAAAAAAAGAACTTTGGATTGGTTTAGAACAATCAGATTACGCTTTAATTATTTTGTCAACCGATAAAAATGCATTTACTGTAAAGAAAAAAATTCAACGAATCAAAGGAGTTTTTCTACAGACAATCACCAAAATATCAGTTGACAAACAAAACCGAATTTGGGTTGGAACCTTTAACGCGGGTCTGTTCCGAATATCCGAAAAGGACACGCTTTCCTACTCAACCATGAATAGTTTACCATCCAATGAAGTATATACTTTTCTAATTGACAATGGTGGTATTCCTTGGGTTAGTTTGTACCAAAAAGGTTTATTTAAACTGGAAAATGGTGTTTTTAAACGTGTCTATCACAAGAAATTTTTGACAGACAAATTTATTCAATCCTTGGAATTAGATGCAAAGGGTATTGTCTATATTGGGACAAAATCACATGGAATTACGATTTTAAATGGTGGAGAATTTAGTCAACTCACAAAATCCACTGGTTTAACATCAAATTCTATTCAATCATTAATTTGCAATGAAAATCAACTTTGGGTTGGTACAGAACGTGGAATCCAACTTATCAAATTCTATAAAAATGGTAAACGAATCATTTCAACCTATGACAACCGAAGCGGCCTAAGTAATCTTGAGGTTCAACAAAATGCACTTCTATTTACTGAAAATGCCATTTGGGTTGGTTCAACAACTGGATTATCCCGAATTAGCCATAAAGAAAATGAGCGCAATAAAATAAAGCCACTAGTAGCATTGAAATCCATTAAGTTATTTTACAATGCAGTCGATTGGAAGCAAAAGAAAGGGATTCAATTAAATAAATTAGGTGTTCCAACGACATTAATTTTACCTTATAAAGAAAACCACTTAACCTTTGAATATTCAGCACTTACGAACAGTTCTGTTTCCTATTCTTTCATGTTGGTTGGTGAAGACACTAAATGGTCGCCCCTTACAGATAAACGAGAAGTTACCTATTCAAACTTAAGTCCTGGAAACTACACGTTTAAAGTTAAATCAATCAATAATTTAGGTGTTGAAAGTTTAGTGTTGTCAATACCAATTACAATCAATAGCCCTTTCTGGCAAACTTGGTGGTTTAGAATTGGAATAGTTATTTTGATTTTAATATTCATTATTCTGTTTATTCGTGTTCGTGAGCGTAACTATCGCACCCAACAGATTGCCTTAGAAAAAACAGTACAAGAACGAACAAAAGAAGTTGTTGAAGAATCAACCAAAACAGAACAGCAAAAAAAACTAGTTGAGCTCAAAAACAAAGAAATCTTAGACAGTATCACATACGCAAAACGTATTCAAACGGCAATGCTTCCCTCGAATGAACTGTTAAAAAAAGCATTCGATTTAATATCTGTTGTTTACATGCCGAAAGATATTGTGGCCGGAGATTTTTATTGGTTCGATCAATTTGAACATTTAAAATTAATTGGTGTAGCGGATTGCACGGGACACGGCGTTCCAGGAGCAATGGTTTCAGTTGTTTGCAATAACGCTTTGAATCGCTCAGCTCGCGAGTATGGTTTAACTCAACCATCTCTAATTTTAGACAAAACACGCGAATTAATTCTAAACGAATTTTCAAAAAACGAGCAAGATATTAAAGACGGAATGGATATTTCTTTAGGCTGCTACAATGAACAAACACGCGTTCTTGATTGGGCCGGTGCGAATATTTCATTGTGGATTTTAAAAAATGGTGCTACAGAAATAACTGAGATAAAAGGAGATAAACAACCGATTGGTTCACACGTCAATAATAACAATTACACGCATCATTCAATTCAACTTGAGGTGGGTGATTCTTTCTTTTTGTTAACGGATGGATTCCCAGATCAATTCGGTGGTCCAAACGGCAAAAAGTTAAAATCTGCCTCGTTGAAAAAAATGATTATTTCACTTGCCAATGTTCCTGTTGACAAACATGAACAACAATTAAAAGACTATTTTAATCAATGGAAAGGAGAGCAAGAACAAGTGGATGATGTTTGTCTGATTGGCATAACAATTTGTTGATTCCATCATTATTATTATCGAATCACTGTTACAAATCCATGATGAGTTTCACGCACATCATTTGCTGGCTTGAAATAAACAACGAACGTATACACTCCATCTTGCACTGGCAAACCTGATTTCATATCAGTTCCATCCCACGAAAGTTGATTTTCTGAAAATTCAGCAATTACATTTCCCCAACGATTTAAAATGTATCCTTCTTCAACTATTCCCCCTTGTACAATTATTTTAAACGTATCATTTAAATTGTCATTGTTTGCCGTAAATACATTTGGAATGAAAATCACATCTTCCTCAACTGCACAATTTTCCATCACTACGTTTGCCGTATGCAGATACGAACAGCCATCTGTTGTTTGTTCAATTTGACTAACAACTTGTGAAGTATAAATCCATTGGTTAAATACGAAAACAGAATCAAATTCACATAATTGAATGTTTTCTGTAAAATCGCTCACCGTATAGTTTGATAACTGATAAACCTGTGTGGAATCACAACCATTTACATCAACAAATACCTGAGAATACGAACCTGGATTAATTTCATAACTTCCAAAAATCAGTATTGAATCACCTGGACAAATACTCACGTTATCCGTCACAATTTGAGGAGTACAACCAGTTGTAACTGTAACATTGATACATTGTTGATCCGCACACGCTCCTGTTCCCAAAGCATAACAAATTTGATAAGTTCCCGCTCCAGCCGATTGGGGATTAAAAATACCCGTTGAAGAAATACATGTTCCGCAAGTAGATGTCCACGTTCCACCTGAATTCGTCGCATTGATTTGTTGTGGAGCATCTGTATCTATAAACGGTCCAGCATTTTGAATAGATGCATCCGCATTCGCTTGTCCCGCTATTATTGTTGTTGATTGAGTAACACTGCAACCAGTTGAAGTTGTAACTTCCAAACTGTATGTTCCAGGACATACATTCGAAAGATTAGCGCTTGTTGAACCGTTCGACCATAAATAGGTAAACGGTACTTGTCCATTTATTACTGAAGAAGTAATTGAACCATCACATGCATTCGCACATGTTTCGTTTGTTGGCGTAAGTGTTAATGTTAAGCCAGGATTTATACTACACTGTGGATTCATCGTTGCAATCCAAGCATCATTTGCTGCGTTATTAGGCGCTCCTGGGGTTTCATTCATCCCAACTGTACCGGAAGTCCAATTGGCTTGTGTATTCCAGTTATTTGAAGTGTTATTTGTAAAAGAGAAAACCTTTCCAGCAGCTGAACCAGCAAAATAAATATTTGTATTGGTCGTATTATTTCCCCAACTTACGCTATGAAATGGAATTCCAGTCGAAGGAATGGTTGGAACTTGGAATGAATCATCAGAATTTGCCATGGCCAATTGACTCCATGCACCACCTGAAGTCCAATCTGGATCAGGAGGATAAGCAGCATTGGTCGTAGTTGGACTAACAGTTGTTTTTTCCAGCAAAGTTGATGATGAAGGAATAATTAAACGACAATTCCCATCCGTCAAAGACAAATCATTCGGTGGAAGACTTGAATTTGCACTAGCATCATTGTAAATAACAATATACGTTCCTTGGGGCACACTTTGCCAAAAAGGAATATTTGCAAAACGTACAGCGCCTGAAGCAATTCCAGTACCAGATCCAGTAGCAAAATAACCATTATTATCATCAAAGATTACTTTTCGCAAATCGAGAGATGGAACAGGACTTGTACAAGTAGGTGTACCTATTACAACAAATTCAACGTATTCACTTGAACCAGTTCCTTGTGAAACTTCATTTATGATTAATTGTTGAGAAAAGGAAAAAAAAGAAGATCCTAAAACACTAAAAAATAAGAGAAACCTAAACATACGTTTATATCAAACATCCCATTTGCAATTGGTTTCGGAACAACACGTTGGTTTACCTCAAGGAGATCAATCGCAAAATCCGCAACAAAGTTACAAGAACTATTTCACGCAGAAAAATAAATTGATTAAGGATTTGTAAATAAATTGTTACAATTTGATATGCTCTGATTTCACTTCTCTTCCAAAAAAAACAGATGCTTTTTTATCAAATTCAGAAGACGATTCGGTTGTTAAAAACTGAATGGTACCAAACTTCGATAATTTGTCAGAAAGAGAAGAATGGCGTAGTAAATAATCTTCCAGCTTTTCTGCAACAATGGCTCCTTGAGAAATCACTTTAATTGAATCCGGTAACAATGATTCTATGTATTCTTTTAGGATCGGATAATGTGTACATGCTAGAACGATCGTGTCAATTTTTGGATCTTTATCTAACAAAGCCTTCACATCCTCTTCAATAAATAGTTGACCAGCATACGAATCATGGCGATGATTTTCAATCAAAGGAACCCACATTGGACAAGCATGTTGCACTACCTTAACTTCAGGCGCGTATTTTGAAAGTTCAATGACGTACGATTCAGATTTAACTGTTCCTTCTGTTGCAAGAATTCCCACATGACCTGTTTGTGTTAAATCACCAATAATTTCTGTACTTGGGCGAATTACACCTAATACCCTTTTTTCAGAATCGATTAATGGTAAATCATTTTGTTGAATCGAACGAAGGGCTTTTGCCGAAGCTGTATTACAGGCCAAAACCACCAATTCACAACCACGATCAAATAATTCCTTAACGGCTTCAAGCGTATAATCATAAACGACCTCGAATGATCGTGTTCCGTATGGTGCACGTGCATTATCTCCTAAATAAAGATAATCATACTCAGGAAGACGGTTAACGATTTCTGACAATACGGTTAATCCACCATATCCAGAATCAAAAACACCAATAGAAGTCGTTTTTTTCATTCATTCAAATCTACAAAAAAAGGGTAACCAAATGAATGATTACCCTTTCTAAAACGTTAATTCAATTATTGTTTAGTTGCTTCCGCATCTAAACGTAGTAATTCAATGATTACTTCACCTGTAATATCCATTCCACCTTTGTGATAAAGCGTAGTTGATTCGTCAATTACATAATTCAATTTTTTACGATCTGAAACAATTTCAACAGCTTTTTGAACGCGATCCAAAATTGGTTTGTTCAACTCTTGGCTATACATTTGCATTTCTTGTTGCAATGATTGCTCTCGCTCTTGAATGTTTGTTTGTTTCTTCATTAATTTGTCTTCAGCGATTTTAATTTCTACTGGAGTCATTTTTGGACGGTCAGCTTCATATTTTGCTAATGCAGCATTGAAATCAGCTTCCATTTCTTGCAATTCTTTCACACCGTTTGCTTCAAATTCTTGCAATTTTGCTATCGCAATATTTCTTGACGGCAATGTATCCAACAATTTTTGTGAATTGACATGCGCCACTTTTGACTGTGCCATCACAGTTCCTACACTAAACATTACCACAAGGGCTAATAACAACTTTTTCATTTTTTGTGTTTTGTTTTTATTAATTATTTACCAGTAATTCCCATTTCTTTCAAAACTTCATCACTGATGTCGAGTTTGTTGTCCGCATACACCAAATTGCTTTGATTGGCTTTATCGAATACAAAACTATAATTTCTTTTTGATGCGACCTTTTGCATGGCGTCGAAAACTCGATCTTGAATAGGTTTAATTAATTCCTGACGTTTCTGAAAATAATCTCCACTTACTCCAAATCTCATTTTCTGTAATTCCAGCACTTCCGTCTCTAACTTCTCAATTTCTTCTTTACGTTTTGTCTTTTCTTCGGTTGGTAAAAGCACTTCCTCACGTGCGAAATTTTCTTTCTTCTGTTTTAAAATTTCGTAACGTTCTTCAATTTCTTTTGTCCAACGATCAGCCAACTTATCCAATTTCTCTTTTGCTTCTTTATATTCTGGAACGTTTCCCAGTATGAAGTCAGAGTCAATGTATGCGTACTTTTGACCGAAGGCAAATGCTGTGCCAAAGATAAAAACAAGTGCAAATAATAGCTTTTTCATAAAATCAGTTTGAAGCCGAACGGCCAAATTAATCATTTTATTGTGTTCAACAAGAATTAAAGTTCTCCTAAATTCATTCCAATCGTGAAACTTAACTTCGGATGGAACCCGCGTGTATTGATATCCGAATCCGATGCGCCTCCTGCAGCCGTTGACCAAGAATCCAATTTGTCAAAACCAAGTCCGTAATCCAATCCAAGCATACCAAACATAGGCAAGAATACGCGAATACCAACCCCAGCAGAACGTTTTACATTGAAAGGATTAAATCGTTCGAATGTTGGATATGTATTTCCTGCTTCAGCAAATGCAAGTGCATAGAACGTTGCAGAAGGATTCAATGAAATTGGATAACGCAATTCCAACGTATATTTCGCAATAATTGGATCTCCACCTGATGATGACATTGAATTATCTTCGTATCCACGCAATGCAATGATTTCTCGTCCACCCAATTGATTTACTCCAGAAAGACCACTTCCTCCTAAAGAGAATCGCTCAAATGGTGTAACACCTCTCGAAGCAGTATAGGCTCCCATGTAAGAGAAACCAATACGCGACATCAAAACTAATTTTTTATCCTTCGACAATGGGAAGAACCATTCTCCGGTAAATTTCAATTTGTAGTATTCCAAGAATTTATATTTCTCCTGTTCAGACAAACCAGTAAAATCTTTATTGCCATTTAGTAAGAAATAGGGCAACGAGGATTTCGCTGTGAATGTAATATTCGATCCACTTTGTGGATAAATTGGAGCACTTACAGAACTGCGTTGCAAGACATATTTCAATGCTAAATCATTTGCATAACCATTATTGAAAATCGGGAAATAAGCATATTGATTTACATCATAATATTGATATGAAAATTCATAATATGCAGTAAAGAAATCATCTGGAATTTTCTTTCTTCTTCCCAATCCAATTCCTGTTCCTGTAATTCCAATTCCTGTATAAGCATCATTTGTTGGTAAATAGCCATTACCCATCGCAGTATGATTGATATAATACGTTAATGAATTTGGTTTTTTTCCACCTAACCACGGCTCAGTGAAGGAGAAATTATATCCTTGGTAGTATCGACCATTACTTTGCGCACGAATAGATAATCGTTGTCCATCTCCTCCTGGAAGTGGTGACCAAGCTCCTTTTTTAAAGATGTTTTTTGTAGAGAAATTATTGAATGTCAGTCCCAATGTTCCAATCAAACGGCCTTTACTTACTGCACTTGCTCCACCGTAACCGCCAGATAATTCAATTTGATCTGATGATTTCTCCTCAACTACATATTCAATGTCTACTGTTCCATCCGCTGGATTTGGAATTGGATTCACTTGGAAAGCTTGTTCATTGAAGAATCCTAATTGAGCCAATTCTCGTTGCGTACGAATAATGTCGTTACGATTAAACAAATCTCCCGGTTTAGTTCGAATTTCACGACGAATCACATGGTCGTTTGTTTTCGTGTTTCCACTAATAATGATTCTGCGAATACGTGCTTCTTTTCCTTCAATGATACGCATTTGATAATTGATGTAATTATCAGAGACATTTGTTTCAACTGGAATCACTTGGAAGAATAAATAACCTCTATCCATGTACAAAGAAGAAATATCTCTACCATCCTCACTCATGAACAAACGTTTTTCAACCAAGGATTTATTGTAAATATCACCACGTTTAATTCCTAAAACAGTATCCAAATAAGACGATCTGAATTTCGTATTACCAATCCACTCAACATTTCCGAAGTAATATTTAGAACCTTCTTCAATTTGAATATTTACGTATAAATTTTTGTTGTTTATCTTGTATACTGTATCAAAGCGAATGTGTGCATCACGTAAACCAACTGCATTGAATTTTTCCAACATTGCTAGTTTGTCTTTTTCATATGAACTTTCAGTAAACTTTGATCGCTTGAAAAATCTCCATAGTTTCTTCTCTTTGGTATCTTTCATTGCCATTTTCAGCTTCCATGTCGGAACAGAAAGGTTGCCTTCAATATTGATTTCCTTAATTCCAACTTTATCTCCTTTTGAAATGTCAATTAAAAAGATTTCAGAGTTATTCATCAAGGTGTCACCAACACGATTGATTTTCACTGATGTTGAATAATAACCTTTTTCTCTAAAATATCCTTTGATCTTACTTTCCGTTTGATAGACTAAGTTTTCAGTGATTGTCTTACCTGAATAAAGTGTGATCTCTTCACGAATTTTATCCGCTTCGCGTTTGTTTACACCTTTGAATTTAAAACGAGAAAGCTTTGGTCTTGGAACCACTTTTATTGTCAAATAGATCACTCCAGCTACTTCCTTAGTTGCATAAATTTCAACATCAGAGAAAATACCTTCGTTCCATAAATTCTTAATGGCTTTTGCAATTTGATCTCCCGGAATGAAAATCGTTTGACCTTGACGCAATCCAGCAATCAATTTAATCGCTTGATGGTCAAAATTATCTGCCCCTTCTACTTGAATTGGTCCGATTTCATACTCTTTCGGTTTCGTGTAATCAATTTCTAAGTTCCCAATCGAAATTGGTCCCGTCGAAATAAGTGTATCTTGAGCGAAAACTGTGCCCATTACACTTAAAAACAGTACTAGAAGAAGGTTATTTTTTATCATAGTATTAGGTTAATTGTTCAGAAACCATTCCAAAACGACGTTCACGTGATTGATAATCAAGAACTGCTTTAAAAAGGTCTTCACGTTTAAAATCCGGCCATAAAACATCAGTGAAATGAAATTCGGAATAAGCAATCTGCCAAAGCAAGAAATTACTGATTCTGTATTCTCCACTTGTTCTAATTAATAATTCTGGATCTGGTATTTGACTTGTAGTAAGATAAGAAGAAAAAAGATTAGCATCAATTGAATTTAAATCCAACGATTCATTTTTAGCTTCAGTAGCGATGCGTTTAACGGCGTTGACAATTTCCCATCTTGAGCTATAATTCAATGCTAAAACCATAGTGATTTCGGAATTGTCTTTAGTTAGATCAATAGATTCTTGCATTCATTCTGACACGCCGATGGTAAGCCTTCTATGTCGCCTATTGCCAATAAACGGACACCACTGTCAGAAAGTTCTTTCACTTCATTTGCCAATGATCTCACCAACAAATCCATCAAGCCGTCCACTTCTTCTTTTGGTCGATTCCAATTTTCAGTAGAGAAAGCGTAAAGGGTCAAGTATTTCACCTTTAATTCTTTCGCTGCCTTTAATGTCTCACGCACAGATTCAACGCCAAAGTTGTGACCATACAAGCGCATATGGCCTTGCTTTTTAGCCCAACGTCCATTGCCATCCATAATGATTGCAATGTGTTCTGGTGTTCTTGTTAAATCTATTTTAGACAAATAATCCATTCTTATGTTTAGAATTAAAAACGAAAATAATCAAAGAATCGTATTTAACCTTATGAAGTTCTTGAGGTTAACATACCTTAACAAAAAAGAGGGAAATGGCCAGCCAAATCCCTCTTCTCTAATTTTATTTTCTATTACTCGGCAAGGATGATGATTTTATCATTCTGAAGTTCCATCACTCCACCTTTAATAGCAACACGAATTACTTTAGAATTCGATTTATCATCTTGAATAAGATCACTTGTTTTATCAAAGCGTTCAAAAGACATTGACAAATCCACTTTCACCATTCCTTCTTTCAAAGCAGAGATGATTGGCGCGTGACCTCTTAAAACCTGAAATGAACCATCTAACCCTGGCAATTGAACTGCTTCAACTTCGCCATCAAAGATTTTCGTTTCCGGTGTTATAATTTCCAAATGCATTGTATTCTGTTTTTAGTTGGAGCGAGCTCCTTTACAATCATTTATTAAGCGTTAGCTTCAGCCAACATTTTATCTCCAGCAGCGATAACATCTTCGATACCACCTTTCAAGTTGAACGCAGCCTCTGGATATTTATCGTAAACACCATCTAAGATCGCGTTAAATGCTTTGATTGTATCTTGAATATCAACCAAAACTCCTGGGATACCTGTAAATTGCTCAGCTACGTGGAAAGGTTGAGACAAGAAACGTTGAACACGACGTGCTCTGTGTACAACTGATTTATCTTCTTCAGATAACTCATCCATACCAAGAATCGCGATAATATCTTGTAACTCTTTGTAACGTTGTAATGTAATTTTCACACGTTGTGCACAGTTGTAGTGCTCTTCACCAACAATTTCTGGGGTCAAGATACGAGAAGTAGAATCCAAAGGATCCACCGCTGGATAAATTCCTAACTCAGCAATTTTACGAGACAATACTGTTGTTGCATCCAAGTGAGCAAATGTGTTTGCTGGTGCTGGATCGGTAAGGTCATCCGCAGGTACGTAAACCGCTTGTACAGATGTAATAGATCCATTTTTTGTTGAAGTAATACGCTCTTGCATCGCACCCATCTCAGAAGCCAACGTTGGTTGGTAACCTACTGCTGATGGCATACGTCCAAGAAGTGCAGATACCTCAGAACCAGCTTGTGTAAATCGGAAGATGTTATCAACGAAGAAAAGGATATCTTTTCCTTGTCCGTCACCTTCACCATCACGGTAATATTCAGCCATTGTTAATCCTGACAAGGCAACACGCGCACGTGCTCCAGGAGGCTCGTTCATTTGACCGAAAACGAATGTTGCTTTAGACTCAACCATTCCAGGGACATCGATCTTAGAAAGATCCCATCCACCTTCTTCCATTGAGTGCATAAATGCATCACCATATTTAATAATTCCTGATTCCAACATCTCACGAAGAAGGTCATTCCCTTCACGTGTACGCTCACCAACTCCTGCGAATACAGAAAGTCCACCGTGACCTTTAGCGATATTGTTAATCAACTCTTGAATCAATACTGTTTTACCTACTCCGGCACCACCGAATAAACCAATTTTACCTCCTTTTGCATAAGGCTCAATTAAGTCAATTACTTTAATACCTGTGAAAAGAACCTCAGTCGCAGTAGACAATTGGTCGAATTTTGGAGCTTCACGGTGAATTGGCAATCCGTTTGAATTGTCAACAACGTTAATTCCATCAATCGCTTCACCAACAACGTTGAATAAACGTCCTTTGATTTGATCTCCAATTGGCATTTTGATTGCACTTCCAGTTGAAGTAACTTCCATTCCACGACGGAAACCATCAGTTGAATCCATTGAAATTGTTCTAACAGAATTTTCTCCAACGTGTGATTGTACTTCTAATACAACACGTGTTCCATCTGCTTTTCTAACTTCCAATGCATCATAGATATTTGGAAGCGCCACTCCTTTTTCGAAGTTTACGTCAACTACAGGACCAATTACCTGTGAAATATTTCCTTTAATTCCGGACATTTTGGTGTCTTTTAAATATTAATTACTATCAGTGAACAAATCACTGTTTTGAATTTGGGCGCAAAGATACATCAATTATTCTAAGTGACATAAATTCGAGAACTTAAATTTTTAAAAAAATGCTATTTTTCCTAAAAGTGAAGATGACCGAAGTTCTTTTTGATTAAAAAGCGAACAGGTAGGTACGAAAATAAGAAACTTAAAAGTGAAACTAACACAACAATCAACACGCCGTCAAACAGAGATATTTTAATCGGAAACGCTTCACCCCCAGAATTTGGCATCGTCAAAATGGCCCATTTTAATTGAGCTAGACAAATGGCATAACCCAGAACCAAGCCAAAAACAATTCCTTTTCCAGCAATCAATATTCCTTCAAAAAAGAAAATTTGAAAAACGGTTTTTTTATCCGCACCAAAACTGATCATCGTATCTACGTTTTCTTTTTTCTCAACAAACAACATTGTCAAGGACGCCACTAAATTAAATGCTGCTAATATGAAGATGAACAGCAAAATAATCAGCACAATCAATTTCTCAGATTTACTTGTTTTAAAGATCAATTCGTTCTTTTCGTAATTAGTTTTTACCGAAAAGTCGTTACCTAATTTTTGCTGAATTGTTTCTTTGACGGATTGATTTTCAAACCCTTCCTTTACATCCACATAAATCGCCGTGATATCTTCTGAATAATTTAACACATCACGCGCATAGCTCAATGGAACAATCAATTTTTCAGCATTCACTTCGCGATTAAAATTCATTCGACCAGCAAGAGACAATCTTCTGGTTGTAAACGGATTCGAACCAACACGCACCTTTGCATCGCGTTTGGGTGCAAAAACAGTTATTTCCTCAAAACCAACACGTTCAGGTATAAACCCACCTAATTTATCCAATAAACTTGCACCGATAATTCCGTATTCAGTGTCATTTTTAGATAAGAATCCAGCGCCTTCAATGAGGTGTTTGTCCATCTTTGAAAAGATCAGAAATGACTCCTCTACCCCAACCATAACTGCGTTTACACGTTTTTTTTCGTGATTTAACACAACGATTTCCTCAATTGCTTTGGAAGAGCTTTCAACCCCTTCTAATGTAGAAAGAGCCTTAAAATCGATTTGACTTTCAGGAAAGGTTTTGGCTATTTCTGACCGAATCGTTATATCCGAATCAAAATCAGAATACAATTTTTCAATCATTCCTTCGATGCCATTAAAAGCAGAAAGCAGAATAATTAATGCGGCAGTAATAACCATTATTCCAATAACCGAAATGCGTGTAATTAAATTAATTACATTCTTTTTCCGTTTAGCAGAAAGGTATCGTTTCGCTATGTAAAATGAAACATTGATGGTTTCTTATTTTTTAAGCAATTGCTCAATTTCCATTGCGTAATCCAATGAATCATCGATAAAGAATAACAATTCGGGAATTTTGCGCATATTTTTCAAACGTTTACCTACTTCACCTCGAATTTTACCAACGTTTTCTTTCACACTTGCCAATACTTCTTTTTTATCTGGACCTGCGAAAACAGACAAATAACATCTTGCCAATGATAAATCAGAAGTTACACGAACTGTTGTAACAGAAACCATAGCTCCTAAGCAAATTTCTCGCGCATTACGTTGAAAAAACACAGATAATTCCTCTTGAATTACCCCTTCAATTTTGTTTTGTCTAATTGAACCCATGGTGCAAAAGTAACAATTGTTCGCCCCGATTTATACACTTAGGAAAACAAAAACTTATCTTTGACCCACATGAAAGAGTTTTTAGAGATTTATAGATACACATTTACGTATAGAGGAAGAGCAATTCTTGTAATTGTCTCAAACCTACTTTTCGTTATTTTTAATCTAATTTCTTTGGTGCTTTTTATTCCTGTACTTCAGTTAATTTTTGAACCAACTGAGAAAGTTACTGAATTGATTGAACCACACTTTTCTGGAAACGTCTTGGACATTTTCGCCTACATAAAAGACTCCTACAATTATTTCATGCAAAAAATGGTGAATGAGGATCCAAAAGATGCTTTGCTATTTGTTTGTATTTCTGTTTTCGCAGCTTTCTTTTTGAAAAATTTATTTCGTTATGCTGCTGTTTGGCATCAATCTGAATTGCGAATGGCCGTCGTAAGAGATGTCAGAAACAAACTTTTTTCAAAAGCAATGAATCTTCCTCTTTCCTTTTATTCCAATGAACGAAAAGGAGATTTAATGGCACGCATGAATAGTGATGTTGGCGAAATTGAAATCGCTGTGATCAGTGTTTTAGAAATCGTTTATCGCGAACCAATTGCAATTATTATCAATATCGCAATGCTGGTTTATTTGAGTCCTCAATTGACTTTAATTTCCTTCATTTTACTTCCAATTTCTGCTTTTGTGATATCACGCATTGGCAAAAGTTTAAAGAAAACCGCGAAAAGTGGACAGGAACAAATGGGAATAGTGTATTCCTCCATCGATGAAAACTTAAGTGGAATTCGAATCATTAAAGCTTTCAATGCAATTGATCAAGTGTACGAAGCGTTTAAAGTGATTAATTTGAAGCACCAGCAGTTGATTACAAAAACATTCAGAAAAAAGGATTTATCACCGATTTTAAATGAAACATTGGGAGCTGGTGTAATGCTGTGCCTCGTTTGGTTTGGCGGAGTCATGATTTTGGACGCAAAAAATGATGCTGTTTTGACAGGTGAAGTATTTTTAACATTCATCATAGTTTTCTCACAATTGCTACGTCCAATCCAAGGAATTACAACAAACATGGCCTTCTTAACTAAAGCTAGAGCCTCACAAGATCGCATCAATGAAATTTTGAATACAGATGAACGCATTTATGAAGTAGAAAACCCGACTTCTTTACCTGAATTAAAATCGGGTATTCGATACGAAAATGTTTCCTTTAAATACAAGGATGAATATGTATTGAAAAACATCAATTTGACCATTAACAAAGGAAAAACAATCGCTTTGGTGGGCGAGTCTGGAAGTGGGAAATCAACACTTGGAGATTTATTACCACGCTTTTATGACGTTAATGAGGGAACAATTTTCTTTGACAACATTCCAATAACTGATTGTTCAATTTTAGATTTGAGAAATCACATTGGAATTGTTTCCCAAGAATCGATTTTATTCAATACAAGTGTTCGTGAAAACATTGCTTTTGGAATGCCAAATGCTACCCTTCAAGAAATTGAAAATGCTGCTCGAATTGCAAATGCATATGATTTCATCATGAATCTAGAAGCAGGATTTGATACAAATATCGGCGAACGTGGAAACAAACTTTCAGGAGGACAAAAGCAACGCATAAGTATTGCTCGTGCAGTTTTGAAAAATCCAAACATCCTTATACTTGATGAAGCAACTTCGGCCTTAGACACTGAATCTGAAAAATTGGTTCAAGATGCCTTGGATAAATTAATGCAAGATCGCACTTCTATCATTATTGCTCACCGACTTAGTACGATTCGCAATGCGGATGAAATTGTCCTTTTATCGAAAGGAGAAATTAAAGAGCGTGGCACCCATGATGAATTAATTCGATTAAAAGGAATGTATTATAATCTTTGTTCATTGCAGGGTATTAATTGACTAACCTGATTTTATTTCTTCCAACTTTAATAATTTTTCATTTAGATACAACATCAATCTTTGATTTACGTTTATTAATTATTAGATTTAACAGTAAATGGTATAATAGTTGATTTAATTAACAACCGTTTAATGTAAATTTACGTCATAACTAGAAATTGAAAGCTCTATTAACGATATTGCCCTTTTTATTTTCCATTTGCTTTCAAGCAATTGGGCAGTTAACTACTGTCCCAGGAGGAAGTCCGGTAACAATCGTTCAAAATACGCTGTTAGGTCCAGGGGTTACAGTTTCAAACATAATGTATAACGGTTCGCCATCTGCTTTAGGAACATTTACCGGAACAGGAACAAATTTAGGAATTACGTCTGGGGTTGTTATGACAACAGGAACTGTTATTAATAATGGAGCAGGTCCTCATGGACCAAACAACCAAACAAATTCAGGGGTTGATAATGGTGCTGGTGGGTCTGGATTGCTATCTGGAATCATTGGTGGTACGCAAACCTACAATGCTTCAATTTTAGAATTTGATTTTATCCCTTATTCAGATACGGTTCGTTTTAAATATGTCTTTGGATCAGAAGAATACCCTGAATTTGCACCACCAAACAATTCGTCTTATAATGATGTTTTTGGATTTTTTATTTCAGGTCCAGGGATTACTGGCTTGCAAAACATAGCCAAATTACCTTCAGGGGCAATTGTTTCTATAAACAATGTGAATCCTATAACAAACAGTTCTTATTACAATAATAATGGTGACGGATCATCTGCTCCTCAAAACGGTTCGCCTTTTTATATCCAATACGATGGTTTTACAGATGTTTTGGAAGCAATATCTAAAGTTCAATGTGGTCAAACTTATCACTTAATTCTTGCAATTGCGGATGTTGGAGATGGTATTTTCGATTCAGGGATCTTCTTAGAGGCAAACAGTTTATCTTCTAAAGTTCCCGTTGAAATCACGTATGAATTGTCTGAACAAGCATTTGCTGATCCAGATTTAATGGCCGAAGGTTGTGTTTCAACGGTTGTAACACTAGAAAGAGGGTCAAATGGTTCTGGAACGGCATTGACAATTCCTGTAAATGTTAGCGGGACTGCAACTGAAGGCGTAGATTACACAAATATTCCAAATACTGTAACATTTGCGCCAGGGCAAACTAGTATTTCTTTTTCTTTTGATGCATTTGCGGATGGTTTAACGGAAGGACAAGAAACAATCATCTTGAATTTTCCAATTACTGACCCTTGTGGAAATGTTAATCCAATCATTATTGATTTAGGTATCGCAGATGTTTTACCTGTTTCTGTTACTGTTCAAAGTGGAAACGTTTTGTGTCCTGGAGATGATGCCGAATTAATTGCAGTTGCAAGTGGCGGTGTTGGTCCTTACACGTATAGTTGGGATACTGGTGCTACCACCGCATCCATTTTTGTTACACCAACAAGTACACAGACATACACCGTTTCAGTAACTGACAATTGTTTAAACCAAACAGCAACTGGTAGTGGAATTGTAACCGTACCAGTTTATCCACCTTTAACCCTAGTTGAAAGTGCAGATATTACGGAAATTTGTCCATACATTCCGATGCAACTTGAAGTTGTTGCAACTGGAGGAGCTGGCAATTACACATATCAATGGAGCACGAGTACACAACAACTAGGTACACTTAGTACTCAAGTTGTTTCACCATCAACTACAACACTTTATAACGTTACCGTAACCGATCAATGTGGATTGACATCTACTGGCAACGTTTTATACACAATTACGAGTCCACCACTTGTATTATCAATGAGTCCATCGCTGGAGATCTGTCCAGGAGATAGCACATTGGTTTCGGTTACTGCAACTGGAGGTTACGGACAATATTACTACATGTGGAGTCCAACTGGTGAAACAACTTCGCAAATTTGGGTTAACCCTATGGAGACAACTTCTTATCAAGTTTCTGTTTCCGATGAATGTCAAACATTTACAGTTGAAGGCGGAACGACGATTACAGTTGTTCGACCAACTGCAAACTTCGAAATTTCAAGTCATACTTTATTTGATGACTTGCCAATAACATTTCAAAACACAACTATAAATGGTGATACTTATCAATGGTTTTTTGGAGATGGAAACACATCTACTATGGTGCATCCGAATAATACCTATGATGAACCTGGAACATATATAATTACTTTGATTGCAACTGATGAAAAAGGTTGTAAGGATACTATTTCAAAACCAATTGGAATTCAAGAAGCCTATTATGTTTATGTTCCGAACACATTCACTCCAGACGGGCTACGTTTTAACAATACGTTTAGTGCCAGTTTTTATGGTATTCGCACTGCAAACATTATGATTTTCAATCGCTGGGGACAACGTATTTTCACCTCAGATGATTTAAATTTCGAATGGGATGGAACGTATAATGGGGTTATGACTCAAGACGGAACCTACACTTGGAAAATAAAATACATGACAAATTCTGGAATCGAAGAAACGATTACAGGACATGTAAACTTGGTTCGTTGATTCTTTATTTAAATCAATCGATTAACAACTTATTTTTTGTGTATTTCTTAAAGTGACTTTGTTCTACCACCATCAACAGGAACGTTAATTCCATTGATATAGGAAGCAGCTGGAGAAGCTAAGAAAGCGATGGCTGCTGCAACTTCTTCTGGCTGAGCTATTCGTTTCATTGGAGATTCTGAAGCCATTTCTGCAAACACATCATCAACAGTTTCATTAAACTGATCCGCTTTCACTTGGGCAATCGATTGAAGACGACTTGTGTTAGTAGCTCCTGGTAAGACATTATTAACAGTGATTCCAAAACCACCTAATTCATTCGCCAAGGTCTTACTCCAATTTGCAACTGCACCTCGAATCGTATTCGAAACACCTAGGTTCGGCAAAGGTTGTTTTACAGATGTTGAGATAATATTGATAATGCGACCATATCCATCTTCTTTCATTAAGGGATAAAGTGCTTGAACAAGAATGTGATTACAAATTAGATGTTGATTAAAAGCAGACAGAAACTCTTCAATTGGAGCGTCTTTAATTGCACCACCTTTAGGTCCACCTGTGTTATTAATCAAAATATTTGCCTTGCCACCATTATTTACATAATTCGTCAAAACAGATTTTAAATTTTCTGGCTTTGAAAAATCAGCCACAAGGTATGAGTGAGTTTGATTTTTAGTGGAATCGAGCTCCAAAACAGTAGATTTTAGCTTTTCTTCACTTCTTGCAATCAGAACTAAAGAAGCACCCATTTTTGCTAATTCAATTGCCGCTGCTTTACCAATTCCTTGCGTACTTCCACTAACGATTGCTGTTCTTCCTGTTAAATCAAAATTCATAACACTTATTTTTTGCTAAAATTAAATTATTTCCTATAAATATTCGACCAATTAATACAAATATTCACAGAGTATCAGGATTTTGTCATTTTTATTACTCAATTATTAAATTGTAAAATAAAAATTAGCATACCAAGGTAGATAAGCTTAAATTTGTCGATTATAAAAACAATAAATTATGAAAAAACGACTTACATTTAGTGTACGTAGTTTTGTCCTAACCGTTATGATAGGCTTTTGCAGCCTTGTTGGTATGGCACAAACGACGATCATTAATCCCGGTCTAGAGGGTGGATTCGAATTAGGACCACTTTTCTCTGACAACGGATGGACTGTAGTTAATACTGCAGTAGTCAATGGATCCAAGTGGTACACCACTGCGGGGATGTTGACAAATGGAACATATTCGTTTATGCCTACAGATGCAGGCGCGGCTTATGTTTCAAGTGATAACGGAACTTCTTGGAGTTATCAAACTCCTGCTGTTGCTGTAGGTACAAGTCACTTTTATCGTGATGTAACCTTTCCTGCAGGACAAACAGCGGCAAGTTTAAGTTTTCGTTATAACGTTCTAGGAGAAAATACTTGGGATGAAATCTTAGTTTATTTATGTCCAACAACATTGACACCGGCTGTCAATTCACCTTCAGGATCTTCTACTGTTCCAACTTGGACAGGAACTGGTTCTGCAGTATTGTTAGGCCGCTATAGTGTATTAGCTGCAGGTTCTGGAACAACAATAAATGTTCCACTTGACCCAACGGTAATAGGTAACTGTGCTTCTTCTGCAACTTGGAGATTAGTTTTTACATGGAAAAATGATGGTGGCGGTGGAACCAATCCTCCTGCGGCAATCGACGATATTGCTTTATTCTCAGCAGCATCAACAATCAACTTAACTGGTGGTACATATACAATTAATAATACTCTTCCTACAGGAGGTTCTAACTTCCAAACTTTCACTGAGGCAATTATTGCATTGAACTCTGCTAACGCTTGTGGTCCTCTTACAGGCCCGATCGTTTTCAATGTTAGTGCCGGTCAAACATTTGTTGAAAACCCTCCAGCAATTACAGCTACAGGAAATGGTGTTAATACAATTACATTCCAAAAATCAGGTGCTGGTGCAAATCCAATTGTTTCACCTACAGGTACTACGGGTACAGCTGATGCTGGTTTAATCATTTCAGGTGGTGATTTAATAACATTTGACGGTGTAGACATCAACGGTACAGCTGCTGTTGAGTATGGTTATTTGGTTCGTAACAGCTCTGCAACGAATGGTGCACAAAATAATACAATTAAAAATTGCAGTGTTTCTTTAAATCGAGGAAATACTACATCAACTAGTGCAGCTATTTTTCAAAGTGCATCAACAACAGCTGGAGGTTTTACACCAACAGCGGCTACAGGTGCCAACTCACAAAACAAGTATTATAATTTAACAATATCAAATGCTATTGTTGGTATTTACTTATTAGGGAATACTTCTTTCCGTGATTTAAACTGTGAAATTGGTACTACTACTTGTGCTCAACGAAATACAATTACGAATGTTGGACCAACTGTTTCAACTTTTATGTCAGGACGAGGAATTTGGACGGCAGCTCAAGAGAATTTAAAAGTATACAACAATACTATTTCTAATGTAGCAGCTAACCAAGCAACTGGTTGGGGTGTTTTTTCGACAACAAATTATGGTAATGGCGAATTTTACAACAATGCTGTTTCAAATATCTCTGTAACTGGAAGTACAACTACAACTTCTGTAGCTTACGGTATGCAAATTCAAAATGCTGCTACTGGAACAGTGAACGCGAAGATTTATAATAATAGTATTTCTAATATTTACACTTCATTCACTGGTACAGCAACAACTACTCGTCGTGCGATTGGTTTACACGTTGGTTTAGCAGGAGCTTCAGCAACACAATCTTATGATATCGACAACAACTCTGTAAGTATTGGATCAGGATTGACTCCAACATATTCAAACACTTGTTTTGAAATCCAAAATGCATCAGCTGTTTATCGTGTTCGTAACAATGTTTTTGCAAACTACACAGGAGCTCAAACAACTTCACGTCATACAACTTGGACAACTACGTCTCCAACAACTTATGGTGCAGCTGGATCTATTTCAAACTACAATGACCTTTTCGTTGCGAATGATTTAGGAGTATCTGGATTTACAGCTTCAAATGGTGTAACAACGTATTTCAATTCAATTGCTAACTGGACAGCTGCAATGACCGGAATTGTTGGTACTGATGCGAACTCTATTGCAGTGAATCCTAGTTATCTTGATAACAACACAAATCTTCATGCAACAGCAATTGCTTTAAACAACGCAGGAACAACATTACAACCTTATGTTACTGCAGATCAAGATTGTGCTGCTAGAACAGATTTAGATTTAGGTGCTTATAACCTTATTGCATGTTCAGGAACACCAACAGCAGGTACAATTAATGGATCTAGTACTGTTTGTTCAGGATTGTCAACTACTTTAAATCTAACAGGTGCTTCAACTGAAGCAGGAACAACATACCAATGGGCATCATCTTTAACACCTGGTGGTCCTTACGGCACATTGATGGGAACGTCTGCAACGCAAAATACTGGAGCAGTAACTGCACCAACTTACTATACAGTAATAGCTACTTGTTCTGTTAGTGGATTGTCTGCAACTACTTCAGAATTCGCATTAGCTGTTAATGCATTGCCGACTGTAGCAGTTTCTCCAACAACAGGACTAATTTGTTTACCTGGTGGAGCGTCAATTCCATTAACTGCATCTGGAACAGCAACTACTTATTCTTGGGCTCCAGCAACTGGACTTTCAGCTACAACTGGAACATCTACTATTGCAAACCCAACAACAACTACAACCTATACTGTGACAGGTACGGATGGAAATGGTTGTCTTTCAAGCGCTACTTCAGTTATCACTGTAGCACAAAAACCAACTATTTCTTCAGTTACAGCTACTCCTAGTGCAGTTTGTTTAGGATCTAACTCTCAACTTCAAGTTAACACGTTCACTTCAGAATACACAGTATCCAGTGTTCCTTTTGTAACAGAGACACCTTCAGGTGTTGCAACGAACATCTTTACAACAGGTGATGACGTTATTTCTTCAGCAATAACGATTCCTTTCACGTTCAATTATTTTAGCACACCATATACATCGGTTTTTGTTTCAACAAACGGGTTTATTCAACTCGGAGCAAACTCAGGTTCAACTTACGGTGCAGTTATTCCAACTGCAGCAGCGCCAAACAATGTAATCGCAGGGGTATGGGATGATTTAAATGTAACTGGAACTGGAACTCCTACTGTGCGTTATTTCACCAACGGTGTGAGCCCGAATCAAGTTTTTGTAATTGAATATACAAACGTTAAATTCTATAATGGTGCTGCTAACAATGGTAGTGTGAACTTCCAGATTAAATTGTATGAAACTTCAAACATAGTCGAAGTTCATATTTTAAATGCAACTGACCCTGCCATTAGTGCTCACTATACAGGTATTGAAAATTCAACTGGTACTGTTGGTTATGCACCTGCTGGACGCAATCCTCATACTGCGGATATTTCAGTTCCTGAAGGATGGAGATTTGCGCCAGTGATTCCTGCTGTTTCATGGTCGCCTGCTACATTCTTGAATAGCACGACTATCACGAATCCTTTGGCAACTGCAGTAAATGCAACTACAACTTATACTGTTACAGCAACAGCGCCATCAACGTGTACGTCGACTGGAACTGTTACAATTACTTCAGGAGCGCTACTTACAAGTTCTGCATCTTTGTCACCAGCAACACCTATTTGTGCTGGTCAAAATGTAACGCTTCAAGCAACACCAATTGATGGTGGAGCGCCTTATACATATGCATGGTCAGGACCAAACGGATTTACGTCAACATCACAAAATCCAGTATTAAACGCAGTTACTTCAACTGAGGATGGTGTTTATACTGTTGTGATCTCTGACAACTGTGGTTCAACAAGTACAAGTACAGTTACCTTGTCTGTTAATCCTATTCCAGTTGTTGGTGTAACACCAACTTCTGCATTGTTCTGTTCTCCAGGTACTGCTGTAACAATGACGGCATCCGGAGCAAGTACATATTCTTGGTCTCCTGCAACTGGTCTATCTGCTACAACAGGAACATCAGTTGATGCATCTCCTTCTGCAAATACGACTTATACAGTTACAGGAACAACTTTATTTGGTTGTACTTCAACAGCAACAGCTGCAATTGCTAACTCAGCTTCCGTAACAATGGGAACAGTTTCAGCAACACCAGATGTGATCTGTAATGGTGATAACTCTGCTTTAGTTGGAAGTGCTGTAATTAATGCTTCATCAACATATTGTCAAGGTACATATACAACAGGTACTTCTTTCGGAGATTACATTTCGTCAGTACAATTGAACACTTTGAATAATGCGACTGGTGCTTCTGCATCTCCGTATTACACATTGTACCCTCAAACAGGTACTACAACAACAACTTTGACTGCAGGTTCTACATACACTCTTACACTGGTAGCTGGAACATACACAAGCAATGACTTAGCTGCTTGGATTGACTATAATCAAAGTGGTGCTTTTGAAGCTATCGAAAAACTTGGTGAAACAGATAATTTAGGTGCATCACCAGCAAGTACTAGTTTTACTTTCACTGTTCCTTTAACTTCGAACAATGGATCAGTACGATTCAGAGTGCGTGAGATGGACCATGGTGGAACAAATGACATGGACCCTTGTGCTGTTCAATCTTCATTTGGTGAAACAGAAGATTATGTTATCACAATTATTGGTGGTGTTGATCCATTAACATATGCTTGGACTCCAGCAACTTTCTTGAGTTCTACAAACACAGCTGCAACAACTGCAACTGCAATGACAACGACAACAGCGTATACGTTAACTGCTACAACGGCAGGTGGATGTTCAGCAACAGGTACTACAACTGTTACGGTTAATCAACCTACAACAAGTACAATTAATCCTGTAAATTGTATTACATATACATCTCCAGACGGATCTGTATATACAACTTCAGGTACATATATCAATGTGATTCCAAATGCTGCAGGATGTGATAGTACGATTACTATTAATCTTACTATCAATCAGCCAACAGCAAGTACAATCAACCCTATCGCTTGTGATTCTTATTTATCACCAGACGGGTCAACTTACACGACTTCTGGAACCTACGTGAATGTAATTCCAAATTCTGTAGGATGTGATAGTACAATTACAATCAACTTGACAGTTAATTATTCTACAACAAGTACAATTAACCCTGTAGTTTGTGACTCATATACTTCTCCTGATGGATCTGTATACACAAGTTCAGGTACTTATGTTAACGTTATTCCTAACGCTGCAGGTTGTGATAGTACAATCACTATTAACTTGTCAGTTTATGGTTCGTCTTCAAGTACAATCAATCCAGTTGTTTGTGACACTTACAACTCTCCAGATGGTTCTACATATACTACCACAGGAACTTATGTAAATATTATTCCAAATTACATTGGATGTGACTCTGTTATCACGATTAACTTGACAGTAAATTACACACCTCTTGTTTCTGCAGGAAATGACTTAACTGTTTGTCAAAACGGTCAAGCAATCCTTTCAGGATCGGGTGCTGCAACTTACACATGGAACAATGGTGTAACGAACAACGTATCTTTTATTGTATTAGGAACAAACACGTATACAGTAACTGGAACAAGTGCTGCAGGATGTACAGCAACAGATGCAGTAACGATTACAGCAATTCCATTGCCAATCGTTGATGCTGGAGCAAACATCGAGCAATGTGGTGATCAATCAGTAACGTTAAGTGGATCAGGAGCATTCGTTTACACATGGAACAATGGTGTTGTTGATGGCGTTGCATTTAACTCTCCAATTGGAACAACTTCTTACATTGTAACTGGAGTTGATACTTATGGATGTTCAAACACAGATGTTGTAAATGTTACGATCAATGCTATTCCAGTTGCTACTGCAACTGCTATTGATCAATTAACAATCGAAGCAACACCTGCGAATGCGTTCTACCAATGGATTGATTGTGCTACAAACAATCCAATCTTCGCTGCAACAGGATCAACTTACACTGCTTCAGTAAACGGTTCTTATGCTGTTATCGTTACTGGTGCTGGTGGATGTGCTGACACTTCTGATTGTGTTATTGTTGACAACGTTGGTCTAGGTTCTTTGGATGACAAAAATGCAATTGCATTGTATCCAAACCCTACTAATGGTGATGTTTATTTAACACTTGGGTCTATTGAGAAAGTGAACGTTGTAATTTACGACGCACAAGGTAAAATGATCCAAACATTGAATGATTTGAAAAATGGTTCAATCATCAATTTAAACAATGTTGAACCAGGAGTATATATGTTCTATTTGAACAGTGAAAATGGTACACACATTGAAAGAATTGTAAAGAATTAATCTTTCAATAAAATATAGAAAGCCGTCCCAATTGGGGCGGCTTTTTTTTTAAATAATAATTAAACAAGGTGTAATACTCGATAAAAATCGCATTGTACTAATTTTTAACACATTTTCGTGTAAACAGACCAAACACTTTTCCTTATCCAAACGTTTTTTACGTAATTTTGTACATTATTAAAAAATGATTGGTTTTATGAGAAAATTTTACAAACTGCTTCTTTTGATCGGTTTTTTTGTTCCAATGATACTTGGAGCACAAACCGTTACAATTGGAACAGGGACTGCCAACAGCTACCTGTATGGTCCCTATTATCGTAGTAGTGCCGCTTCAGCTTTCAACTATTCGAAGTATGCATACATTTACACCCCTGATGAATTATTATCAATTCCTTCTGGTTCGATTATTACAATGATTGAATGGGAAAAAGCGAGTGGAACATTAGCACCGAATAACAATTTTGAAATTTTGTTAGCTAATAACGCTTCTACAACACTTTCTACTGGAACAACTTGGGGAACTTTAACGACTGGTGCTACTTCTGTGTACAACTCTTCAACACAAGGTTTCACTGCAACTGCGCCAGGTTGGGAATCTTTTACTTTATCAACACCTTTTATTTATAATGGAGGTACGTTACAAGTAATGACAGACCACGTAAAAGCTGGTGTTGCAAGTGCTGCAAATAATTATTATTATACTGCCCAACCGGGGAAAGCAATAGGCTGGACAGCTGGAACGGCTGGTTCTGCTGCAACAGCCCTTCAAACTGCAACGTACGGTAATAACCGTCCAAACATTCGTATTACCTATATTGCTGGTACAAATTGTACTGGAACACCTACTGCTGGTGCTGCAACTGCAACAACTACATCAATTTGTCCTTCTACTCCATTCGGTTTGAGTTTAACTGGTGCTGCTACTGCAACAGGATTGTCTTATCAATGGCAAAGTTCAACAGATGGTGTTACTTATTCAGACATTTCTGGTGCAACAAACACAAGTTACAGTGCATCACAAACAGTAAACACATACTATCAATGCGTTGTAACATGTTCTTTCAGTGGTTTAGTTTCAACATCTACTCCTGTTTATGTAACAACTAACTCTTTCTTGAACTGTTATTGTACAAGTAACTCTACAAGTACTGCAGATGAGGAAATACTTAATGTCTCTATTGGAACATTAAACAACACATCAACTTGTACTTCAACTGGTGGTGCTGGTTCATTGCTCAATCAATACTCAGACTTTACAGCTGTCGCTCCACCAATTCTAGCTGCTACAGCATCTTACAATTTCTCTGTGAATATTGGAACATGTGGTGGTAATTACAGTAATTCAATGAAAATATTCATTGATTATAATCAAAATGGATCATTCACAGATCCAGGAGAAAATGTATATACTTCTGCTGCTGCAACTGTTGGTCCTCACAATGAAACGGGAACAATATTAATTCCAGCAACTGCAACTGTTGGTCTTACTAAGATGCGTGTTATTTCTGTTGAAACAACACTTCCTTCAGGGATAAATCCATGTGGTACTTATACATGGGGAGAAACTGAAGATTATTTAGTAAATATTGCGCCAATCCCAACATGTCCTCAACCAACAGCTGTTTCACTTGTTAATGCTGATTTAAATACAGCAACAATCCAATGGTTAGCTGGTGGTTCAGAAACAGAATGGCAAATCGAATACGGTCCAGTTGGATTCACTCCTGGAACAGGTACTTTTGTTACAACAACATCTAATCCTTATACGATAACTAGTTTAGCTCAAAATTCATTCTTCACTGCATATGTTCGTGGAATTTGTACTCCTGGAGATTCATCTTATTGGGCTGGACCAATTTCATGGAATACATACAACCAAGATCAATACATGGATTGGGACAATGCTTGTCCTACATCAAATTTCATTGATATTTCATCAACAGGTACTGCTTTGAATACGACTGATGATTCAGAAGTTGGTGTTACTTTACCTTTCACATTCCTTTATCAAGGAGTTCTTTTAAGCCAAATTACAGTTGGTAATAATGGTGGAATTGTTTTAGGTACATTAACTGGTACTGTTGGTTACACAATGGCAGCTGGAAATGCACTTTTCCCTTATGTACAAGATATGAATACACCATATGACAATGTTTATACACAAACTATTGGTACAGCTCCAAACAGACAATTCATTGTTCAATGGTCTGATGTAGCTCACTACTTCTCTTCATTAACAACGGATGGCGTAACTTTTGAAGTTATTCTTGATGAAGCAACGCAAGAGATTTATTTCGTTTATGACGATGTAATTCATTCACCAGGAACTGCTTCATATGATTACGGTGGTGACGCTGAAATTGGTGTACGTGGTGTTAACCAAAACATCAACGTTTCAATGAATAGCCAAACGTATTTACAGAATAATTCTTGTGCTCACTTCTTTTATACAGATTGTCCAAAACCAACAAACTTCACTATTTCATATGTTGCACCGGATGAAGCAGCCTTCTCTTGGACAACTGGATTAGCTGGTGAGACAAATTGGACAATTGTTTATGGTTTAGCTGGATTTGATCCATTAGCACCAGGTGCTAGTTCTATTACATCAACAACTCCTAATGCAGTTTTACCAAGTTTAACTCAATTGACTTGTTATGATGTTTACATCTACTCAGACTGTAATCCATCTTTACAATCTTCTGTTGGATTGTTTGGAACATTCTGTACACCTCCTTTCTGCTCAAATCCTTCAGCAATGATTAATACTGTTGCTGTAGATTCTATTTTGACTTCTTGGACATGGACTCAATTCTCTCCTGCTTATCCTTCTACAAGTTTCAATGTAACTTATGGTATGACTGGATTTGATCTTTATACAGAAGGAACTGAAGTAGCATTAGACAACAACACAACTGATACAATCACTAACTCAGCATTGATGGCTGGTGGTGTTTACCAATTGTATGTTCAAGCTGTTTGTGCAAATGACACTTCATCTTACATCGGACCATTCACAGTGATTATGCCATTGGCAAATGACACTGTTTGTAGTGCTGAATTATTAACAGTTGATGGACCAGTTTACACTTTCAATAATACAGGTGCAACTGTTTCAACTGGAGAAAATGCAATCGCTCCTCCAGCTACAGGTGCTCAAACAACTGATGGTTGGATTAATTCTGTATTAAACAATACAACTTGGTTTAAATTCGTTGCTCCATCTTCAGGAAATATTCGTATCAACAACACTGCAATCAACTATGCTGGTCAAACAGCAGTTTATGAAGGATTGATTTGTAATGATTTCAATACATTCACATTTGTAGCTGGTAATGATAATGCTATTGGAGGTACAAGTAACGCTTCAAACTTCACGGTTTGTGGATTGACTCCAGGTAACACATATTACTTGATGCATGATGGTAACACTGGAACAGTTGGTAACTACTCAATCAACATCACTTCAATCAACCTTGAAGCTGGTTCTTTTGTTAATGTTCTTGATGTTTGTATTGGTGATACAGTAAACTTGTTCAATGGAATTACTGGTTATCAATCAAACGGAGTTTGGACAGCTGAATTAGCATCTGCTGAAACAGGTATTAATGATAGTTTATTCAACTCTGCTGGTTTAGCATATCAATTATTCGATTTTGAATACCGCTTAACAGATGGTTGTGCTTACGATTCAATTGTTTCTCAAGTTCGAATCTTCCCACCTTCATCTGCAGGTAATGACGGAACAATAACAGTTTGTCGTAACGAGCCAGTTGATTTATTGTCAGGATTAACAGGAAATGTTGATACTCAAGGTTCTTGGTATGACCCAAGCAATGCTTTAATGCCATCATCTTGGATTGACGCTAGCAATATCCCTGGGCAATTTAACTACGACTACATTACAGGTAATGGTGTTTGTCCAAACGATACTGCGAATGTATTATTAACTGTTAATGGTTCTTGTAATTATTTAGATATTCAAGAAATGTACTTTAATGATTTGACGTTGTATCCTAACCCAACAAATGGGATAATATACATCTCAAATGAGGGATCAACTGAATCATTTAATTACACAATTATGGACATTGATGGACGTATCATTGAAACTGAAACGTCAATTATCAATGCTTCTGCAATTACTGAAATTAACTTAACAGGTAAAGTAAATGGTGTATACTTAGTTCGTATTTACAATACAAACGCAGAAAAAGTTTACCGAGTAGTTTTACAATAAGATAATAAAAGTCGGAGGAGATGATATCTCCTCCGCTCTAAAAACAAAAAATATGAAACATATTTTCACATTAATATTGAGTACAATACTTGTCGCAACATCATCATTTGCACAATATTGTTCAACTACAAGTTCCGGAGGAACTGGTACATTCATGAATGAAGTTTCGTTCGGTGGGATGGTCAACAATTCTGTTGCTACCAATCCAACAGCTTCACCATACTATATGTCCTATACGAATACAGCAAATGTATCTCCTGGGGCAACCTATCCACTGACTGTGACGATGGGGCCAGCAGGAACTTATACTGCAGCCATTGCGTCTGTTTGGATTGACTACAATCAAAATTTAGTATTTGAAGCTTCTGAATGGCAACAAATTGGAACAGCTATTCCTTCTGGAGCTCCAACAACAATTTCTATTACTATTCCTGTTACAGCGACACCTGGTAGCACTAAAATGCGTATCAGAACACGTGGAAACGGTAATATTAATGGAGCAGGTGATGCTTGTACTACATTTGGGTCTGGTGAAACTGAAGATTACAATGTAACAATTATTCCTGCAGTTGCTTGTTCGGGAACACCAACAGCTGGAACAGCTAATGCTTCTGCAACTGCGGTTTGTCCTGCTAACCCATTCACTTTATCATTAACAGGAGCTACTTTAGCAAGTGGTTTGACGTATCAATGGCAATCATCACCTGATGGGATTACTTTCACATCCATTCCAGGAGCTACAGCTCCAACATATTCTACAACACAAAGCGTTAACGCAACCTATTGGTGTATTGTAGCTTGTACAGCAAGTGGAATGTCTGATACTTCTACTTCTGTAGCGGTTACAACTAACTCTTTCGTGAATTGTTATTGTACAAGTTCAGCTACAAGTACAGGTGATGAAGAAATATTGAATGTTACTCTTGGTACTTTAAATAATTCATCAACATGTACAAGTACCGGCGGTGCTGGATCAGTACAAAACATGTATTCAAACTACACAGCAACAGTTGCGCCTCCAACTTTGGCCGCTAGTGCTAACTATCCTTTCTCTGTTGAAATTGGAACGTGTGGTGGAAATTATAGCAACATGACAAAAATCTTTATAGATTTTAATCAAAATGGTTCTTTTACAGATCCAGGTGAGAATGTATATACTTCTGCAGCAGCAACAGTTGGTCCTCATATTGAATCAGGTTCATTCTTAATTCCTGCAACAGCAACAGTAGGTACAACTCGCATGAGAATTGTGAACGTTGAAACTACAGTAGCAACATCTATTAATCCTTGTGGAACTTATACATGGGGAGAAACTGAAGATTATTTTGTAAATATTGCTCCAATCCCAACATGTCCTCAACCAACAAATTTATCATTAGTAGGTGCAGACTATACTTCTGCAACAATTCAATGGACAGCAGGAGGGACTGAAACACAATGGCAAATTGAATATGGACCACAAGGTTTCGCTATCGGAACAGGTACAACAATTATAACTTCATCTAATCCTTATACAATCACTGGATTGGACTCATCTTTATTTTATCAAGCATATGTTAGTGGAATTTGTTCACCTGGAGATTCATCTTATTGGGCTGGTATAATTTCATGGAATACATACAACCAAGATCAGTACATGGATTGGAACACAAACTGTCCTTCATCTGGTTTTGTTGATATTACAACATTCGGTACGAACTTAAACACAACTGATGATTCTGAGGCTGGAGTTACTTTACCGTTCTCGTTCTTGTATCAAGGTGTTTTAGTAAATAACATTACAGTTGGTAATAATGGTGGAATTGTTTTAGGTACATTAACTGGTACTGTTGGTTACACAATGGCAGCTGGAAATGCACTTTTCCCTTATGTACAAGATATGAATACACCATATGATGGTGTTTATTACGCTACAATTGGAACAGCACCAAACAGACAATTCATTGTTCAATGGTCTGATGTAGCTCATTACTTCTCTTCATTAACAACTGATGGTGTTAATTTCGAAGTTATATTAGATGAAGCAACACAAGAGATTTATTTCGTTTATGATGACGTGATTCATTCTCCAGGAACTGCTTCATACGATTACGGTGGTGACGCTGAAATTGGTGTACGCGGTGTTAACCAAAACATCAATGTTTCTATGAATAGCCAAACTTATTTACAGAATAATTCTTGTGCTCACTTCTATTACACAGATTGTCCTGCTCCAAAGAACTTTACAATTTCTTATGTTGTTCCTGACGAAGCAGCTTTCTCTTGGACTACAGGATTAGCAGGTGAAACAAATTGGACAATTATATACGGTCCTGCTGGATTTGATCCTTTGGCTCCAGGTGCTAGTTCAATCACGTCAACTACTCCAAATGCAGTTTTACCGAGTTTAACTCAATTGACTTGTTATGATGTTTACATCTATTCAGATTGTAATCCATCTTTACAGTCTTCATCTGGATTATTCGGTACTTTCTGCACACCTCCACTATGTTCAAATCCTACTGCTATGATTAATACAGTTGCAGTAGATTCAATTTTAACATCTTGGACTTGGACACAATCATCTCCAGCTTATCCTTCTACAAGTTTCAATATTACTTATGGAATGTTAGGATTTGATCTTTACACACAAGGAACAGAATTAGCTTTAGACAACAATACAACAGATACTATCGCTAACTCAGCATTAATGGCTGGTGGTGTTTATCAATTGTATGTTCAAGCTGTTTGTGCAAATGACACTTCATCTTACATCGGACCATTCACAGTGATTATGCCATTGGCGAATGACACTGTTTGTAGTGCTGAATTATTAACAGTTGATGGACCAGTTTACACTTTCAATAATACAGGTGCAACTGTTTCAACTGGAGAAAATGCAATTGCTCCTCCAACAACAGGTGCTCAAACAACTGATGGATGGATTAATTCAGTATTAAACAATACAACTTGGTTTACATTCGTTGCTCCATCTTCTGGAAATATTCGTATCAACAACACTGCAATCAACTATGCTGGTCAAACAGCAGTTTATGAAGGATTGATTTGTAATGATTTCAATACATTCAGTTTTGTAGCTGGTAATGACAATGCAATCGGTGGAACAAGCAATGCTTCGAACTTCACGGTTTGTGGATTGACTCCTGGTAATACATATTACTTGATGCATGACGGTAACACTGGAACAGTTGGTAACTACTCAATCAACATCACTTCAATCAACCTTGAAGCTGGTTCATTTGTTGATGTATTAGATGTTTGTACAGGTGATACAGTTGACTTGTTCAATGGAATTACTGGTTATCAATCAAACGGTGTTTGGACAGCTGAATTAGCATCTGCTGAAACAGGTGTTTCTGACAGCTTATTCAACTCTGCAGGATTGGCATACCAAGTATTTAACTTTGAATACCGTTTAACAGATGGTTGTGCATACGATTCAATTGTTTCTCAAGTTCAAATCTTCCCTCCTTCATCTGCAGGAAATGATGGAACTTTAACAGTTTGTCGTAACGAACCAATTGATTTATTAGCAGGATTAACAGGAAATGTTGACTTCGGTGGAACATGGTATGACCCAAGTAACGTTGTTATTCCAAGTTCAGAAATTATTGGAAGTAACATCCCAGGACAATTCAACTATGACTATATTACAGGTAATGGTGTTTGTCCAAATGATACTGCAAATGTTCTTGTAACAATTAATGGTTCTTGTAACTACTTGAATGTTGAAGATATGTATTTCCATTACATGAGTTTATATCCTAACCCAACAAATGGTTTAGTTTATATTACGAATGAAGGATCTACTGAAACATTTGATTATGTTGTAACAGACGTAGAAGGAAGAATTATTGCTTCTCAAACTGCTGCGATCAACGGTACTTCAACTACCTCAATTGATCTTAAAGGAAAAGTTACAGGAATTTATATGATTCGTGTTTTCAATGAAAATGCAGAGAAAGTATTCCGTGTAGTTTTACAATAATAGGATATCTATAATGTCGTAAGGGAGGCTTTTAGCCTCCCTTTTTTTATTTATAGCAATTCAATAGTAAAAATATCATATGTTAATTAAGTTATCTTTTTAACACTTTATTAGTATTTTTGTTAAAACAACTTTTTATGAAAAAATTAGTACTATGCTTAACCACAGTACTTTTGGCAAGTGTAACATTTGCTCAATGTACATTTTTAGACACTCAATACCCTTTTGGTGTTGTCAGTGCACCAGCCAACACAGGTGATGTTACAACCTTGTCTTTTTGTAATTATTATCAGGAATATGGTGAAATAGGAACACTTTTGTCTTCAGTAATTTATGAAGCTTCAATAAACGATGGAGGATATATTACTGTATTCGACATGTCTGACGTGGCTGTTGCTTGGGGCCCATCCCCTTTATCATTTACACCGCCAGCAGATGGGAATTATCAAATACAATGGAATGGTGCAGGGTGTATTACTGATTTCAATTGTCACGAAACGAGTGTAACAAATGTTGGACCTTCATCTGCATGTACTAATCCTGCACTTGGTGGTTCTGCAACATCTACTGTTGGCATAGCATGTTCAGGACAACCTTTCACTTTAGGATTATCTGGAGCTTCAGCTGGCACTGGATTAACCTATCAATGGCAATCATCTGCTGATGGTATTACCTATGCTGATATGGCGGGAGCAACAACCGCAAACTATGTAACAACGCAAACTGCAATGACATATTACCAATGTATTGTTACTTGTTCAGCAGGTTCGACTGCAACTTCAGCTTCAATCATGATAGACATGGGAACATGTGTAATCATGGGCAATGGAACAGCTACTACTTGTGGAGGTACATTCTACGATAGTGGCGCAGGAACAGGAAATTATCAGGATGGTGAGAACTATACAATGACAATTTACCCTTCAACTCCTGGTTCACTTTTACAAGTATCTTTTAATTCATTCCAATTAGAAACATGTTGTGATGATATCACTGTATACAACGGAAATAGTACATTGGCGCCAATGTTAGGTTCTTTTGCAACTAATCCAGGATCAATTACTTCTTCTGCTGCTGATGGTTCTTTAACATTTGTATTTTATTCTGATGGTTCAGTGAATTATTTCGGTTGGGATGCTTCACTTTCATGTGTCCTTCCTCCTGCTAATGACTCAGTTTGTAATGCAATCGCTATTCCAGTTGATGGAACAGTAAATACCTACAACAATGGTGGTGCTGGAATTGAAGCCGGAGAATCCACAATCGCACCACCAACAACAGGATATAACGAAACAGACGGATGGGGAAATTCAACTTTGTCTTACACTACATGGTTTACATTTGATGCACCGGCTTCTGGTAATGTTTCTATTAACTGTACAGATGTTGAATTCGATGGCCAATTAGCAATCTATTCTGCAACAAGTTGTTCAGATTTCTCAACATTTACATTTGTAGCTGGAAATGATGATGCGTTAGATTTCACTTCATCAGCTCCAAAATTCACAGTTTGTGGATTAACACCTGGTGATACATATTACTTATTATATGATTCAGAAAGCACATATGCTTCAGGTGAATTTACAATTCAAATATCTGATTTGTTTGTTGACGCTGGAAATACAACGACTACTTTAAACACATGTTCTGGTGACACAGTGAATTTATTTAATGGAATCTCTGGAAATGATGCTGGTGGGATTTGGTACGAAATGACACCAACAGTTAACTTAACAGATTCACTTTTCAATTCTAACGGATTGGCATATCAACAATTTGACTTCCAATATGTAGTTGTTGACGGATGTGCAACTGATACTTCAAGTGCCTCTGTTGAAATCTATTCACCTTCATATGCAGGAAATGATGGAGCAATGACCGTTTGTAGAAATCAACCAACAGATTTATATTCAGCACTTTCAGGAGTTGTTGATTTGGGTGGCCAATGGTACGATCCTTCAAACAACACAGTTAACTCATTAGTAACTGCAAGTAACATCCCTGGTTTGTTTAACTACGATTACATTACAGGAAATGGCGTTTGTCCTGACGATACAGCAAATGTTTTAGTTACAGTTGACGCAACATGTAATTACTTAAATGTAGAAGAAATGTATTTCTCTAATATGTCAATGTTCCCTAACCCTACAAATGGTTTAGTTTATATTACAAATGAGGGTTCTACAGAAACATTTGATTATGTAGTAACAGATATTGAAGGAAGAATTATTGCTTCACAATCTGCAGCAATCAATGGCACTTCAATTACTTCTATTAATCTTAATGGAAAAGTTACTGGAGTATATATGATTCGTGTTTTCAATGAAAATGCCGAGAAAGTATTCCGTGTAGTTTTACAATAATTGTTCAAATTAGAATAAGAAAGGGAGATCGAAAGGTCTCCCTTTTTTTGTTTTCTACCTTGGGTTATTTTAGTTAATTCATAAACTGTATAAATTGTTAATATTCTAACATTTTACTACAAGCTTATACTAAAAGACTTCCTATCTTTATAAAAAATTGTAGAATTATGATGGCTCCTTTTAACCTTCAAAAGTGGATTGACGATAATCGTGATTTACTTAAACCACCAGTAAGTAATAAAAACTTGTATCATGAAGCAGGTGATTTTATTGTTATGATTGTGGGTGGCCCAAATGCACGTAAAGATTATCATTTCAATGAAAGTGAAGAGTTGTTCTATCAAATTGAGGGTGACATTTGTGTGCGCATTCAAGAAGATGGAAAAGCACGCGATATTATTATCAAAGAAGGTGAAATGTTCCTTTTACCAGGAAATACACCTCATTCACCAATGCGTGGAGAAAACACTGTTGGTTTAGTGATTGAAAAAGTTCGTAAAGGAACCGATTTGCAAGATGGTTTAATGTGGTTTTGCGAAGAATGTAATAATAAGCTTCATGAATACCGCTTTCCATTGTCAAATATTGAAAACGACTTTATTCCACGATTTAAAGAGTATTACGGCTCATTAGAGTTACGTACTTGCAAAAAATGTGGACATGTTATGGAAACAGATCCTAAATTTGTTTAAACAAAAAAAGCGATACACCCAATGTATCGCTTTTTTTATGCCCTTAATATTTGTTCTAACTTATCTTAACAAATTGATATGTCCAGTTTGCTCGTATTCTTTATCTAAGAAATCATAATACTTGATTGTCCAAACATAAGTTCCATCTTGACATTCCAAATCTTTATAAGTACCATCCCAATAATCATTTACTTCATCCATTGTAAAAATCAACTCTCCCCATCGATTAAAAATCATCAATTCAAATGACTTAATATTTCCTATTACAATATGGAATCCTTGATTATGTTCATCATCGTTCGGTGTAAACGTATTCGGGATATAAAGGATCGGATTGTAGAAAATATTCACGATATCCGAAGCCGAACATCCATTTTCATCTGTATAAGTCACAGTATACTGATAATTCTGATCTGGATTAGCCGTAGGGTTTGCACAAGTAACACAACTCAAAAACTCAGCTGGTGACCACGTAAAAGGTCCTGAAGTTGTAGAATTTGCATATAAAGGAACTTGATCTCCTAGGAACGCATAAACATCCGGACAAGTCTGAATAAATGGCTGCGGAAATAAATCAACGTATACTTGCGCTGTGTCAGGACAACCCGTTTGATCAATTCCTATAACCGTATACAACGTTGCGATGCTTGGAGTAGCAAAAACTTGAGAACTAATTGCAGAATTCAATGAAGAGCTTGGCGACCAATTGTAACTCACGCCTCCACTCGCCCATAACGTTGCTGTTTCTCCAGGACAAATAATCGTGTCATTTCCAGCAAAAATAGAAGCTTCAACAACATCTATTCGCACGCTATCTCTAATTGTACCACAAGCATTTACAAAGTCACAATAATAGGTGAAATCATCCGGTGGATTAACTGTAACTTGAGATCCAATTAGTGTGTTAATTTGATAATTAGGCGACCACACGTAACTATCTGCTCCTGAAACAAAAATATCAATCGACGCTCCTTTACATAAAGGCAATAAATCCGGAATAACAGGGACAGGCGGTGTAAAATAAACAGTTACATTCACTGAATCATTTATTTCACACCCGTCCACCGTAACAATTCCCAATTGATACAATGTACTTTGGGTTGGTGTGGCGATCGGATTCGAAATAGAAGCGTTCGATAAGGAGTTCGCTGGTGTCCAACTGTAAGAAATTCCTCCCGTTGCGTTCAATTGAACAGTATTTCCAATACAAATTGAAGTATCATTTGTGATTGAATGATTGGTATCAAAAACAGGTAAAACCAATGTTAATGTATCCACACCACAACTATCTGAAATAATTACTGTAAATGTGGTTGTAGAAAATACAGTTGCAATTGGGGTTGGACTAGTTGGATCGTCCAATACACTTGCAGGGGTCCACGCATAATCAGCGCCACCGTATGCTTCTAATTGGAAAGGTTCACCTGGACAAACGCCTCCAACAGGAATTACAACACCACCTTGGAAATCTCCAATTTCCACATCAAACATAACAGAATCTGGAGTATAACATCCATTAGCATCTGAAACAATGAGCGTAACTGTATACGTTCCGGGACCAGGATAAACGTGAGATGGATTTACCAATGTAGAGGTTGTTCCATCACCAAAATCCCAATTAAACACATTCCCATTCGCACTATTATTGTCAAACAAAACCGGATTTGGTAAGCATATCACTGCTTGGGGTTCAGTAACAAGCGCATCAATCGTACTAAGTTCGAACTTGAAGGCCGCCAAATTACAATTGGCGCTATTATTTGTAGTTGACCATGCACCTGGCGTTGAAGTGAAACCAAAATCATTCCCACCACACGCACCGCAAACAGCATGGTAAATTCGACCAGATTTATCAAAGCGTGAAGTACCACCATCAACATGATTAAAGGAACTAGCGGCACCACCCATATAAGTTGCATACTTTAATGTCGCAGCATTTTGACTTAAAACTGCAATGTAGAAATTAGAACCATTCGTATTCGCCTGATAGGCATCTGACGTAGTTGTAAAACCATTGGTCGTACTAAAAAAGGCTTGTGTTGAATAGGAACTATTGATTGTACCACCCCAACCAGAAATATAAATATCATAGCAATCAGAAACCAAAAATGCTGTTGGCGAAATTTCTGGATGACCAGAACCAGCCCCAATCATTGTTGTCCATATAATTGTGCCTAGGTTATTGGAGTATTTTCGTATAAATTGCCCAGAATTTGGATTACCATAAACACCAGCTGAGATTGCATAGGCACTTTCGGTTTGACCATAAACATACACCTCATTGTTCAAATCTAACTGCACAAAATAGGCTTGATCATATTCGTTTAAACCCAAATATGTTCCGTTCATAAAGGTTGCCGAAGAACCTTGAAGTTTTAATAAATAACCATCTGAATTTCCGCCATTATAACTCAAATCATTTCCTGAAAAAACTGGTAAGGATGGCGAGTTCGTTCCTCCCGCTACGTAAACATTTCCATTACTTGCCAATTGTAATGAATTTCCTGTTTCAAGTCCAGTTCCACCAAAATAGGTTGACCAAGACATTGCAGTTAATGCGCTATTCATTTTAAAAATCACGGCGTCTTGAACTCCACTTAATGCACCTTGAGATGGCGCTAATGTTGGGAAATTCGATGACTGCGTTGTACTTGAAACATAGACAAACCCATTGTTTACAATAATTTCACCTCTAAACGAATCGCCGTAATTGTAATTTAATATGCCAATATTTACACCATCTGTTCCAGATCCACCAACGAAGGTCGATCCTACAAGCGCAGTTCCTCCGACATTAAAATGTGTCACAAAAATATCTGCTCCCGACGGATAACCTAGTTCATTTTCAGATACGGAAGGACCGCCATTAAATGAAACATCAAAGCATCCATTCACAATTGGGTAATTTCCTGATCCGGTTACACCCATTACGAACAAGTTGCTATTGTCATCTGTCACTAAACTATGTGGCGCTTCATTGCCAGTTCCCCCCAAATAGGTTGAATAAATCAAGGCAGAGCCACTCGAATTAAATTTCGAAAGGGCAATGTCAAATCCAGACATGTTGTATGTTCCTTGTGGAGATGTATATGTATAGGCTGTTCCACCATTAAAAGTCACATCAAATGCTCCTGTAGTAACTGGATACGCTCCACCCTGATCAAAAACAATTCCACCTGCATACAAATTTCCTTGTAAATCTGGTGTGGCCGTCATTCCCCAATTGTCCATAGTTGATCCTGAAAAACTTGAAAAAACCAAATATGGATCGATTGTCAGTTCCGCAGTCTCATCATAACCATTTGGGAAATGAAACGTTAATCCTTCGGCAGTTAAACGATATTCAACATCAACAAACTTTTTCTTTCCGTCTTTTAACGTCCAAGCAATTGGTTTGTCTTCGACAATTTCGCCTAAATCTGTTTCAATGTGTACTTGATTTTCCTCGATATAAACGCGATTCGCCCCTTCAACTTGCCATTTTATTTGTGACGCCTCGATACCAGGTTTTACCTTGAATGAATATTTAAGTTGATTTGATGTTCCATCAAGGAGTAAATCAATTCCAGGATAAAAGTCATTTAAGGTTGTTTGAGCATAACTCTTTACATTGGATTTCCAACGTGACTCATCATTTCCAATGAAATAATTTCTGTAAAAGTCGCTAGAAGAAGCTTCAGTCTTTTGACCTTGCCAAGATGAATTCAAAAAATGTGATTTAACCACTTGAGCGTGAATTTTCCCATCATGATCTTCCGATTCATGTTCTTCCCCATCGTGTTTGTGCGCCATGGCATCATGCAAAACATAGGTAAAGCCTTGTTTATCGACATACAAGTGGCCTGAAGCCATGTCTACTGAATAGATAATTTCTTTATCCCATTGACCAATATTCGGATGTAACCATACACTTTGCGCACGACTAAAAAAAGCCGCAAAAACACAAAAAAATATGATTAGTAAATTTCTCATCTCGAATCACCGAATGTACAATAAACGACGCACTTATAAAAACCGTTGAATCAATATCTTCAGCAGTTAAATAGCTTCTACAGAGTAAAACTCAAAAAGTTACTAGTTGGTTGCTTTACTTTCTAAAAACTTTCTATTTTTTTCGTTAAATCGGTTTAATAAAAACCGTAAATTTGCACCTCAATTCAGTAGTTAGGCACATGAGTGACGCAATAAAACATGAGTGCGGTATAGCACTTCTTCGATTAAAGAAGCCCCTTCAGTATTACCTAGATAAATATGGAACAGCATTTTACGGGCTAAATAAACTGCATTTATTGATGGAAAAACAACACAACCGTGGACAAGACGGCGCTGGTGTTGCCAACATTAAATTAGACATGCAACCAGGAGAGCGTTACATTTCGCGTTACCGTTCAATTGATTCAAAGCCAATTCAAGATATTTTTGATTATATCAATGAACGCTTCAAGCAAATTGAAGAGGAAGACCCAAAAATGTTGAAAGACGTCAATTTCTTGAAAAAAAACGCAGGATTTACTGGTGAATTGTTTTTGGGACATTTGCGCTATGGGACATTCGGCCGCAATTCTATCGAAAGTTGTCACCCATTCTTGCGTCAAAACAACTGGATTACACGAAATTTAGTAGTTGCAGGAAATTTCAACTTAACGAATGTTGATGAATTATTCGATGTGCTTGTTGAAATTGGTCAACATCCAAAGGAAAAATCAGATACGGTTACTGTTTTAGAAAAAATTGGTCACTTCTTAGATGAAGAAAATGAAGATTTATACGGCCAATTAAAACCACAAGGGTATGCAAATGCCGAAATTTATGACCGCATTGCTGAAAAAATTGACATTGAAAAAATATTAAAACGTGCTTCATCTGACTGGGATGGAGGATACGCAATGGCTGGATTATTTGGTCACGGTGATGCCTTTGTTTTAAGAGATCCTTCTGGTATTCGTCCAGCTTATTGGTATGAAGATGATGAAGTTGCTGTTGTTGCTTCTGAACGTCCGGTAATTCAAACTGCGTTTAACTTAAAAAGTGAACAAGTAAGAGAATTAACACCAGGTCATGCGTTGATTATCCGTAAAAACGGTACTGTTAAAGAAACATTGATTAACGAACCAACTGAAGCGTTAAAATGTTCGTTTGAGCGTATTTATTTCTCTCGTGGAAACGATATTGAAATTTACAACGAGCGTATCATGTTGGGTAAACATGTTGTTCCCCAAGTTCTGGATGCAATTGGGCACGATTTAGACAATTCGGTGTTCTCATTCATTCCAAATACAGCTGAGGTTTCATTTTACGGAATGATCAAAGGCTTGGAAGATTACTTGAATGATCGAAAATTCGCCGCTATCAAAGCCTTAGGATCAAACATTACGGAAGAACAATTAAGCGAAATTATATATCAGCGAGCGCGTATTGAAAAAATCGCCATTAAAGATGCTAAATTGCGCACGTTCATTACACAAGATGATTCACGTGACGATTTAGTTGCTCATGTTTACGATATTACTTACGGTAGTGTTAAGCGTCACCAAGATAATTTGGTTGTTATTGATGACTCAATTGTGCGTGGAACTACTTTAAAGCAAAGTATCTTGCGTATTTTGGACCGTTTAGATCCAAAGAAAATTGTTGTTGTATCATCTGCACCGCAAATCCGTTACCCAGATTGTTACGGAATTGATATGGCAAAAATGGGAGATTTCATTGCATTCGAAGCAGCAATCAGTCTTTTGAAAGAACGCGGATTAGAACATGTGATTCAGGAAGTTTACCGCAAAGCCAAAGAGCAAGTGAACTTGCCGAAAGAGCAAATCAAAAACTACGTTAAAGAAATCTACGAATCATTTACGTTTGAAGAAGTTTCTGCAAAAATTGCTGAATTATTAACTCCTCCAAATATCAATGCTGGTGTAGAAATTATCTATCAAACAGTTGAGAATTTGCACAAATCATGTCCTAATAATCTTGGAGATTGGTATTTCACAGGAAACTATCCAACACCAGGAGGAAACAAAGTAGTGAATAAAGCATTTATCAATTGGATGGAAGGTAAAAACGAACGCGCCTATTAATCGTTTGTTCACCTAAGTCTTTAATCATTCAATATGAAGAGACAAACAGGCATATTTTTTTACATTTTAGGACTTTATGTTGTCCTTCAATTTGCTTGGTGGGGATTTCATTTAATTGAATTAACGGAAGAGTTAAAAACTGATTCGACCGACGTTTCAAAACGGGTTATTATGATCATTGGAGAAGGTTTGGTCTTTTTCAGTATTCTTGTGTTCGGTTTATGGAAAATTCGATCTTCAATTAAAAAAGAGCTTCAATTATCACATCGTCAAAACAACTTTTTACTTTCAGTAACACATGAATTAAAAACACCGTTAGCTGCAAACAAACTGTATCTTCAAACAATTCAGAAACGAAATCTTGACGAAGAAAAACGCAAAAGCCTAATGGAAAAAGCCATTCAGGAGAACGAACGTTTGGAAGGTATGATTGAAAATATTTTAAACGCTTCACGACTCGAAAACAATGCACTTAAGCCACATAAAGAGGAGACAAATGCAAGCGCTTTATTTGAACAATTAGCTGAACGTTTTCAAAAACGTAATCAAGAGGAATTATTAAGGGTGAATATTGAGAAAGATATTGTTGCGCAGTTAGACACATTCTTTATTGAAACAATCATGAATAATTTACTTGAGAATGCATTAAAATATGGCGGTTCAAGTGGAATTATTGAACTATATTTATTCAAAAAAGCTGATCGTTTAATTTTCGGGGTAAAGGATCAAGGTCCAGGAATACCAACTAATGAAATTAAAGAAGTCTTTGAAAAATTCTATCGTTCGGGCAACGAGGATACACGCCAACAAAAAGGTAGTGGATTGGGATTGTTTATTGTTGCTGAATTAGTACGCATGCATCAAGGAAAAGTAAGCTACAAAGAAAACACTCCGCGAGGAGCAAATTTTGAAATAACTTTATAACTATGACAAACAATTTCGGACTCATCATTCTTGACGGTTGGGGTCTAGGTGACCACTCAAAATCAGACGCAATTTTCAATGCTAAGACTCCATTCATGGATGAATTATTGGCAACACGTCCAAATGCAACATTGAAAACAAGTGGAGAAGATGTTGGTTTACCAGATGGTCAAATGGGAAATTCTGAAGTAGGTCATTTAAATATTGGTGCTGGAAGAATAGTTTATCAAGAATTAACACGCATCAACAAATCCATTCGTGATGGAGCGTTTTTCGAAAATACTGTTTTACTCGACGCTATTCATAAAGCTAAAACAAAAAATGTGAAATTGCACTTTATGGGCTTAGTTTCAAAAGGTGGCGTTCATAGTTCGCAGGAACATTTGTATGCTTTGTGTCAAATGGCCAAAGAAAATGGATTGGAAAATGTCTTTATCCATGCTTTCACAGATGGACGCGATTGTGACCCAAAAAGTGGTTTGGCATTTATTTCAGAATTGGAAAATGAACTAAAAAAATCAACAGGTAAAATTGCATCTGTTGTTGGAAGATATTATGCGATGGATCGAGACAATCGCTGGGAACGTGTAAAATTGGCATACGATTTAATGGTCAATGGAACGGGCACAAAATACACATCAGCAATTGCAGGAATTGAGCATTCGTACGCCGAAAACAAAACAGATGAATTCATCGAACCAATTGTAATCACAGAAAATGATACTCCAATAGGAAAAATTGAGGAAGGTGATGTTGTCGTTTGTTTCAATTTTAGAACAGATCGCCCACGTGAAATATCAATTGCTTTAACGCAGCGTGATTTTCATGAATTCAATATGCACAAATTAGACTTGGAATATTATACAATGACTAGTTACGATGCAACTTTTGAAAATGTAAATGTTGTATTTGAAAAAGACAATTTGTACAATACACTGGGAGAAGTACTTTCGAAATTGGACAAATCACAAGTTCGTATCGCGGAAACAGAGAAATATCCACACGTAACATTCTTTTTCAGTGGCGGTCGCGAAGAAACATTCCCTTTGGAAAGTAGAATATTAGTGAATTCGCCAAAGGTTGCAACCTACGATTTACAACCTGAAATGAGTGCGCTAGAAGTGAAAGATAAAATCATTGCTTGCATTCAAAATGAAACGCCAAATTTCTTTTGCTTAAACTTCGCAAATCCTGACATGGTTGGACATACAGGCGTTTACGAGGCAATTGTGAAAGCAGTAGAAACTGTTGATGGATGTTTAAAAGAGGTTGTCACTGCTGGATTAGAGAAGAATTATGAATTCCTCGTAATTGCCGATCATGGTAACGCAGATTTTGCGATTAATCCAGATGGAACACCAAACACAGCCCATTCTTTGAATCCTGTACCAGTTGTTTTAGTTAGCAACGAGAAAGGACTCGAATTGAACCATGGAATATTAGCTGATGTTGCACCTACCATTTTAAGAAGATTGGGAATTGCAGCGCCGATTGAAATGACCGGAAAATCGCTCGTTTAATTTTTTTAATCAAAGCTTAAAGTAATTGAGGGGGTAGCACCTCAAAATCTATGATGCCATTCACTTAAATTTGTGGTAGTTATACATCAGAATAACTTACTACTACATTTCTTTATTTTGTGATTTCGAAAAATGGGAGTAGCTGTTATTCTTCCATTTTTCAAATCACTTAAGATGAAAAAGTTTATTTTCCTTTCAATTTTCACATTACTACTGCAACAAGTGGTTGCGCAAACCACTAGCGACTGGAAAGCCGATTTTTCAGTAAGTAAAGTCTTTATCGAAAACCTTGGGCAATTTGATAACGAGGCCAATGTTCAAACAGGAGCGATAAAGTATGCAATAGATTTTGGATCTACCCGAATTTTCTTCGGAGAGAAAGGCGTATCATACAATTTCTTAGAGATTAAAAAGAAATCCCGTGAGGAACGTCAGGCAATCATGAACTCACCTGTAAAATCATTTTCTGAGCACAAACAAAATGAGCGTTTGGCAGGAAAATACCTAGTCCGAAACGATGAAGTAAACCTTTCATGGGGAGCAGTATCCTCCGAATGTAAAATTGAGGGTGTAGGCGTTCAAAGTGACTATCACTCATACAGCTACAATGATGAAAACAAGCAACACAAAAGTGTGAATTTTGCGAAAGGATATGAAAAACTGGTTTATCGTAACATCTATCCAAATATTGACATTGAATATACAGTGCATCCAATTATCGGTGTGAAATATGCTTTTATCGTGCATCCTGGAGCTGATTTATCATTAATTAAAATGACCTATGATCGTGAAGTTCGTTTGGTCAATAATGAATTAAAAATTTCAACATTATTTGGAGACATTACCGACCATGCTCCACTATCATTCTATGAAAATCAATCTTCTGAAACTGTAAATTCAAACTATCGATTAACAGGAAATACAGTTACTTTCGATTTGGTAAACTACGATGCAAATCGTACGTTGATTATTGATCCATGGGTACAAACACCAACTTTCCCTGACAACTGGGATTGTGTTTGGGAACTTGATACCGATGCTGCTGGAAATGTTTACATTATCGGTGGAATTATGCCACTTCAATTGAAAAAATACAATTCAACTGGTGTTTTGCAATGGACACATAGCACCCCTTATGACACAACTTCCTGGTTAGGAACTATGGCAACTGACGATCTGGGTAACACATATGTTACTAATGGAACGTATTATGCGATTGAAAAAGTAAATAATGCTGGAACAGTTGTTTGGAACAATGGAAGTCCTTCAGGTGGTCAATTAAGTACAGAATTTTGGAATATTACATTTAACTGTGATCAAACTAAACTTCTCATAGGAGGTTCTGGTGGAACCTTAGATATTCATGGACGTATTTATGATGTAAATATGGCAAACGGGAATATTAATTCTTCTGTACAAGTTACTTCCGCAGGAAACCTATTTGGAATTCCACCACAAATTCAAGAAGTGCGTGCTTTAACCTCATCACCAAGCGGAAAATACTATTTTGTAACATTGGACACCATTGGTTACATCAATGATGATTTGAATCTTTGTGGCTCAAATGCGGCACTTACATTAGCCAATCACGGAGTTAATTGGGGTTATAAAAGTGAAAATTTCCGTGTGAACAATACCGGAATTAAAGTTTTACGCGCAGATGCGAACTTTCTTTATACACACAAAGGAAATCAATTACAAAAACGTTCATTGTCGACATTTGCAATTATTGCAACTGTAACAATTCCAGGTGGTGTGATGTCAACTCCATTCTTAAGTGACAATGTTACTGAAAATGCAGGTATTGACATTGATAACTGTGGAAATATCTACGTTGGGTCTAAAACCGGTGTTTACAAATTCAATTCGAGCCTTGTTCAGCAAGCATTTTATCCAACAACTTTTACTGTTTATGATGTTCGTGTAAATTCAGGTGGTGAAGTCGTGGCTTGTGGAGGAACAGGAAATAGCAGTACTTCAACACGTTCTGGAGGTGTTCAATCTTTTGCAGCAAGTGCTTGTGCTCCTATTACCATTACTTGTTGTGATGCGTCCATTTGTCAACCGCAATCAGTTTGTACAACTGATGCTCCTTTTACATTAACTGTCGCTACTGCAGGTGGAACTTTTAGTGGTCCTGGTGTTAATGCAACAACTGGATTATTTTCGCCTTCGGTTGCTGGTCCGGGAACACACACAATCACTTATACATTGGCTTGCGGATCAGAATCAATTTCTATAGTTGTAAGTTCTTGTACTTCGCTTTCTGTTTGTGAAGAAACAAACGGCAACTTAACAGTTTCTGGTGGAGTTGGACCATATACTTGGGCGCAATACATGCCAGCTGTTAATACACCAATTACAACTTCAGCGCAATGTACGTCTTGCGGGTATTCATGGTTCTTCGGAACTTGTTTAAATGGGGCAGCGCCAGTTACAAGTTGTAATACACCAGCATATTGGTCAACATTTGCAACAAATACAACTGTTACTCCTCCAGTGACAACTCAAATTCAAATCACTGACGGAGCAGGAACAATTTATGCATTTAACCCAACAACTGTTCCAGCTTGTGTCACGAATCCTTGTCCAACAATTACTCTTTCAACTAGTTCACAAACAAATGTTGCTTGTTTCGGAAATTCAACTGGTGCAGCAACTGTTTCTGCGTCAGGCGGTCAAACTCCTTATAACTATTCTTGGAGTCCTGGCCCTTTATCAGGACCAACTCAATCAAGTTTAGCAGCCGGAACTTATACCGTTTCAGTAACTGATGCAAATTTATGTCCTGGGTCAACAACTGTTATTATTACACAGCCAGCAAGTGCATTAAGTACAACTGCTTCTGCTACAAATACAAATTGTGGTGCTTCAACAGGTACTGCAACTGCTTCACCTTCAGGTGGAACAACAGGTTATTTGTATTCTTGGGCACCTTCAGGTGGTTCAGGAGCAACTGCAACTAATCTTGCTTCTGGAACATATACGGTAACCGTAACAGATGGTAATGGTTGTCAAGCAACAGCTTCTGCAACTGTAAATGCAAATGGCGGTCCTACGATTTCATTGGTTTCATCACAAAATATTTCTTGTAATGGTGCTAACGATGGTTCCGCAGTTGTGTCTGGAAGTGGTGGCTCTGGGTCATTAACATACTCGTGGTCTCCTGGCGGATTAACTGGTACTACACAAAATGCTTTAGCAGCAGGAACCTATACGATCACTGTACACGATGCTGGTGGCTGTACAAATTCAACCACTGCAACAATTACAGAACCAACAGCAATTTCCTTGACAAGTAGCAACATCATTGGTTCTGCTTGTGGTGCTTCAAATGGAAGCGCAACAGTAAACGCTTCTGGTGGAACAGGTGGTTATTCTTATTCTTGGTCTCCATCTGGTGGAACAGGAGCATCAGCAAGTTCATTGACAAGTGGAGTTTATACAGTAACAGTTGAAGATAATTCAACTTGTTCTGAAACAATATCAGTTTCAATTCCTTCAATTGGTGGGCCAACTGTAACATTACAATCATCAACAGATGCTTCTTGTTTCGGTGGAAATGACGGCTCTGCAACTGTAACACAAACAGGCGGAACTGCTCCATACACATATGCTTGGACACCTTCAGGAGGAACAGGTGCAACAGCATCTAACTTAGCCGCTGGCACTTACTCTGTTGCCGTAACTGATAATACAGGTTGTGTGGGCGCTCTAAACGTAATCATCGGTCAAGCATCTCAACTTTCAATTACAGAAACAATAACTAATGCGAGTTGTGGAAACAACGATGGAGCTGTTTCATTAGTTGTAACTGGCGGAACTGGTTCATATTCGTATGTTTGGACACCAAATGGTGAAACCACTTCTTCAATCAATGCTTTAGCAAATGGCAGTTATGGTGTTACAGTTACTGATCAAAATGGCTGTACGCTAACGGAAAACTATGTTGTCGCAACAGTAGGAAGCTTGGGTGTACAAATCACCCCAAGTACGGCAAGTATTTTACAAGGAGAAAATGTTCAATTGAATGTTACAGGTGGAACAAGTTATACCTGGACTCCATCAACAGGCTTAAGTTGTACAACTTGTCCAGATCCAATCGCAAGTCCGTCTAGCACAACAACGTATATCGTTAACGCAACAGATGGTTCAGGATGTTTTGGAGCTGATACAATAACAATTTATGTTACTCAAGTTTGTGGGGATATTTTTGTACCAACTGTATTCTCACCAAATGGTTCAGGTCCTTCAGCAAATAATACCTTGTGTATTTATGGAAACTGTATTTCTGAACTGAATTATGCCATTTATAATCGTTGGGGAGAAAAAGTATTCGAAACAACAGATCCACAAATTTGTTGGGATGGTAATTACAAAGACAAACCTTTGAATCCAGGTGTATTTGCATACAAATTAGTAGTAACATTATTTGATGGTTCAACAATTATTGAATCTGGAAATTTAACTTTAGTACGTTAATCAATAACACGAAAAACGATGAAAACGAATCTATTCTCAATTTTGCTTACAAGTGCTTTGTGTTATTTCCAAATTAACATTCATGCACAGGACGTACATTTCTCTCAAATGGAATTCTCACCGCTTACCTTAAATCCTGGTTTAGCTGGTGCTAATTCACCCATGCAAGGTGTTGTAAATTATCGAAGCCAATGGAACAGTGTGGCAATTCCCTACAAAACAATTGCTGCTTCTTTTGACGCTCGATTCAATGAAGATAAGCGCAATAAAAAAGGAATCATTGCTGGTGGAATTAATTTTTTCAATGACCAATCGGGTGATTTAAAAGTGAATACGACCAACGTAAATTTAAACCTCGCTTACCATTTGATTTTAGACAGAACCAGTACACTTGGGCTTGGAATCTACACTGGCTTTGGTCAACGTTCAATCGATCCCAATTCAGGTCGTTGGGGAAGTCAATACGATGGAACAAGTTACAATGCCTCAATTGGTTCTGGCGAAACATTCAACTCAGCTTCATTTAACTATATCGATGCAGGAGCGGGAATTGTATACACCTACAAGAAAGGTCAAGGCTATATGACTCAAAACAATCAGCGTGAATTTCAATACGGATTTGCAATGTATCATGTCAACAAACCGGGTTATTCATTTGTAGACAAAAACAACGAACATTTGTTTGTGCGCTTTTCAACATTTGCCAACGCAACAATTGGAATAGGAAATACACGCGGAGCATTTATGCCAGCCATTTATTTTCAGCGTCAAAAATCTTCTATGGAAATCATGTATGGATTTAATTACAAATATCTGATTAACGAAGGTTCAATGTACACTGGATTTAATCGTCCATTTTCACTTTATCTAGGTGTTTTCAACCGTTTCAAAGATGCAATGGTTGCACGATTCATGATGGAATGGGATCAGTATTCAGCTGGATTTGCTTACGACTTTAACGTCTCTAGTTTGAATGCTGTTTCCAATGCTAAAGGAGGATTCGAACTTTTCCTTCGTTTTAACATGGGTGATGGCGGTGGATTTAGATCACGCTACTAAGCTTTCGATTTTTCAATAATAGAAGTGGTTGAATATCCATCAACTAGTTGGATAGCAATCACTTCTCCTCCATATTTCTTGACAACATCTGAACCGACGATGTATTTCTTTGAACTTGGATCAGTTTCATTTGGATCGTAATCTGCTCCTTTCACCAAAACATCCGGTTGCAGAAACTCAATTAAATTTAAGGGAGTATTTTCACTAAAGAACACCACCATATCCACAAATCCAAGCGCAGCTAAAACTGTTGCTCTTGCATCTTCGGGATTGATTGGTCTGTTTTCGCCTTTTCCTTGTTCGCGAACAGAAGCATCCGTATTAATTGCAACAATTAATCGATCTCCCAATTCAGCTGATTTAGCCAAATAGGTTACGTGACCTTTATGCAAGATATCAAAACAACCATTCGTGAAAACAATCTTGTCATTTTTCAAATGCCACATATTTACACGACGTTTTGCATCTTCTAAAGAAACAATCTTATTTTCCAGGCTCGCTAATCTGCTCATTTTCTTTTTCTTGCGTATAGTTCTTCGGTAATAAAACTAATGAAAGTAATCCAAGTACAATCATTAAAAATGTTTGCGTTATCCAGACAAGCATTCCAAGAGCATTTCCTACACCCGTTCCATCAACATCACTCGTTTTCGAAATATAAAACGCAACAACTAATCCTACAAGAAGTGGGTAGGTTCCAATTCCACCATTCGTGAAAGTGATTCCCAAAGAACCAGCAATAAAACCTAATAAGATTCCTTGAAATGGAATAGATGAAGTTTCTTCTAAAGCTTGAAAAGGAAGAGCAAACATAACAATGTAACAACCCCAAATAATTAAGGTATGAAAGATATAACTAAACGGTTGTTTAGACTTGAAGATGGAGAACAAACCAGCCAAAACATCTTTTGCAAATCCAAGTAATTTCTTGCGAAAGTTTAGATTGAACAAGAATAAATAAGCAATTCCAGCAAACGCAATAGAAATTACTCCATAAATTGCGTATTTCCAAGGAAACCCGTTCGGAGCTGATTGTGCTGTACCACCGAATTTTTCAATGATTTGCATTTTTATTTCAAAGAAATCATCATACCCCAAAACTGCCGTTAAAAAGGCAATTGAACCAAGCATTATTAAATCTATTGCTCGTTCAGCGATAATTGTTCCAAATGAAGTAGAAAAAGGAACGCCATCCGAACGATACAGCATGGCAGATCGAGAAGCTTCTCCTGCACGTGGAATAGTAAGATTTATCAAATAACCAATCATTACAGCGTGATAACGGTGCCAAAAGTTTGTTTTATACCCCAAAGGTTCAAGCACGTATTTCCATCGGTAAGCGCGTGAAAAATAGGCCACAACGCCCAAAATTACAGATAGAAGAATCCACCAATAATTGGCTTCTGAAATTGCTTTATAAAATGCCGATAGTTTTTTCGGATCCTCTGCCATATTTGCAAAAAAGACCCAAATAAGATACACACCTAACAATAGTGGAAGAACAGTTTTTACTATCGTGAGGAGTGTTTTTTTTGTCACTAGTCAATTAGATTTGTTTCTTCATTCGGGAAGACTAACGATGGTTTGAACGATTTCGCTTCTTCAAAATCCATATAGCCATAACCAATAATGATGATGATATCATTCATTGCCACACGACGCGCTGCAGGGCCATTCAAACAAATCGTACCAGATTTGCGATCGCCTTTTATAACGTAAGTTTCAAAACGTTCACCGTTGTTAATGTTTACGATCTGAACTTTTTCACCTTCAATTAAATTTGAAGCATCCATTAAATCTTCATCAATCGTAATACTACCGATATAATTCAGGTCTGCTTGTGTAACTCTAACACGATGAATTTTTGATTTTACTACTTCTATCAACATCCTATTCTAAATTCGGGGACAAATGTAAAGCATTTTTTTGAGTCAAGAATGATTTACAAAGGCTTATAATGAGAAAAATATCGTGGTTTACACTAATTCCAAATTATCGATTAACCGAACGGCTCCACAAAAAGCAGCGAGACAAACAACTGTATAGTCATCCCACTCATTATCCAACGATTTTAAATTTGTTCCATTCACAATTTCCAAATATTCCAGACGCAATTTACCCTTTGTAAAATATTCCATCGCCAACTCTTTCGCCTCTTTCGGTGTTTTTGTTGCTTTCAACGATTGGATATATTTCAAGGTTTGAATAATAATTAAGGCATCTTCACGCTCTTTTTCAGTTAAACGCAAATTACGACTGCTCATTGCTAAACCGTTCGTTTCTCTTAAAGTTGGGCATGCGATAATTTGAATTGGAAAATTGTATTTTTCCGTCAATAAACGAATAACAGCTACCTGTTGAAAATCCTTTAAACCAAAATAAGCTTGATCTGGTTGAACGATTTGAAATAGATTTCTAACAACATGAACGACTCCTTGAAAATGTCCGGGTCGAAACTCACCTTCCATTACACTATCAATTCCATCCAAATCCAACGGAATGTATGTGTCATTTTCAGGATATACTTCCTCCACTGTAGGAGCGAAAACAATTACCTCGCCAATTGATTTTAATAAGTCCACATCTGCTTGCAACATTCGTGGATATTTATCCAAATCTTGCATATTGTTGAACTGAGTTGGATTCACGAAAATGCTTACAACAACACTATCTGATTCACTTAAAGCTCTTTTTACCAAAGCCAAATGGCCTTCATGCAAAGCACCCATGGTTGGAACAAATCCAACGCTCTTTTTGGCTTCTTTTAAAGAGGCAAGTGCCTCATTCAAGGATTTTCTTGTCGTAAATACATTCATTCGCGCATCAATATTGGAAATACGAATCGACAAAACTATTCCTTTTTGTTGAAGTTCCGCTTTTTTTTCTATATTTTTGTACTGTTTTTACGAATCTAATATTCATGCAGAAAAAGAAAATACTTTTTGTATCTCAGGAGATTGCACCTTTTTTACCAAAATCAGAAGTTTCAAGTATCGCTAGAAGATTACCTCAAGGTATTCAAGAAGCAGGAAAAGAAATCCGCGTTTTCACTCCTCGTTTCGGGAGTATAAATGAACGTCGCCATCAACTACATGAAGTGATTCGTTTGTCGGGAATGAACTTGATCATTGACGATACTGATCACCCATTAATTATCAAAGTTGCATCTATTTCAGCTGCAAGAATGCAGGTATACTTCATCGATAACGATGAGTATTTTAAACGTAAAAACTGTGTTGTCGACGATAAAGGAGAATTTTATGACGATAACGATGAAAGATCAATGTTCTTTTGTCGTGGAGTACTAGAAACGGTTAAAAAACTTGGTTGGCAACCAGAAGTAATTCATTGTCACGGTTGGATGACTGTTTTAATGGCTCTTTACATTAAAAAATTATACTCAAAAGACCCTCATTTCGCGGACACTAAAGTTGTATTGAGTTTATACAATGATGGGTTTAACAAAAATTGGGATGAGCGTTTTGCTGATAAACTTAAATTTGACGGGTTCGATGACGAGATTGTTAGCCAATTGAAAGATACAAGCTACGAAAACATTATTCGCGTAATGACAAAATATGCGGATGGAATTAACGTTGCTAGTGAAGAGTTGACTCCTGAGTTGAGAACAATATTTGACGAAGCAACATGTTTGAAACAGGATTATGTTCCTGAAGAAAATCAAACAAAAGTGATGTCTGAATTTTTTAATAAAGTAATTGAAGAAACTGTACTCATATAAAATGAATTTTAGTTACCCCAATTCGTGGCGGAAGGTTTTTGGACTTTCCGCTACTTTTTTAATGGCACTTTTGGTTTCAACATCTTGTAAAAAGAAAGAAACAGGCCTTGGAAATGATGTACTTGACCCAAATTCACTCTTGAATTCAACCCAAGTTGATACATTTGAATTGACGACATTCACTATTGCTGAAGACTCGTTGATTTCTGATAATCCAGCTTATGGGGTTTTAGGTTCTTACAACGATCCGAAATTCGGTAAAGTAGATGCAAGTTTTTATACCCAGTTTATTCTTTCAGGTACAAGTCCAAATTTTGGCGATATTTCAACAATCACAGTTGATTCAATGATGCTTGGTTTACAATATGTAGATTTTTATGGAGAGTTGAGTCCGCAAACAGTTGAAGTTTATCAAATGACGGAAGATATAGACATTGATTCAACTTATTATTCATTTCAGCACAAAAACCATTCGAGTACAAATTTGGTTATGCCAGGGTACGGAACTTTTATTCCAGATCCAACTGGAGAAACAATTATTGGTGAAGATACCGTTGATGCTCAGTTGAGAATTCGCTTGAACAATTCATTAGCGACTCAATTCATCAATGAATCAGCAGTTGTTGGAGGCACAAATTTCACGTCAAATGAAAATTTCCAAACTTACTTCAAAGGCTTATATGTAAAAGTTAACAACGCAGCCCAGCCAAGTGGTAAAGGCGGTGTGTTCTACTTCAACTTAAGTAATTCATCTTCAAAAATGACGATTTATTATACTCAAGGTGGTGTGCAAAAATCATTTGATTTCTTGATTTCTTCAGATTGTGCTGACTTTAATCATGTCGATATCGATAATACTGGGAAACCGGTACAAAATGTGATCAATGATACGATTTCAGGACAAAAAGAATTCTATGCGCAAGCATTTAAATCAAGAGCTGTTGTTAAAATTCCTGGATTAATAAATCTACCTAAAAAGGCAGTAATCCATCGCGCTGAGTTAATCCTTCCGATTCAATACCAAACAGGAGCGAAATACCTTCCAAGTAATGAATTATCGGTTTCAGTTCGCATTAATAACATTCTTTCTGGAATTGGAGTCTTTGGTTTTTATGACAATTACACGAAAAGTTATACCGTTGATTGCCGTAATTATGTTCAAGCATTAGTTTCTGGTGAAATTTCAACAACTGAACTTATTCTATCTCCAAGATATTTTATTACTTCTGCAGAACGTGTGATCTTTAACGGTCCAAACACGATCAACAAGAAAAAACCTCAAATAGTGGTAACCTATACTCAATATTAATTATGTGTGGAATTGTAGCTTACATTGGTAAAAAACAAGCATATCCGATTATATTAAAAGGATTAAAACGATTAGAATACCGTGGTTATGATAGTGCAGGAATTGCATTGTTAAATAACGGTTCAATAAACTTATATAAACGTCAAGGAAAGGTTTCAAATTTAGAAGCATTTGCAGCTGACCAAGACACAAATGGTTACGCCGGAATTGGACATACGCGTTGGGCAACACATGGTGCTCCAAATGATATTAATGCACATCCGCATTATTCAACTGATGGATCAATTGCTTTGATTCACAATGGAATCATTGAAAATTACGATACGCTAAGAAAAGAGCTTATTAACCTTGGATATGTATTTAAAAGTGAAACTGATACTGAAGTTTTAGTTCATTTAATTGATGATATCCAAAAAAAGGAAAACGTATCATTAGCAGAAGCGGTTCGATTAGCTTTACACAATGTTGTTGGAGCATATGCAATTGTAGTTCTTTCTAAAGAAAACCCAACTCAATTAGTTGCTGCCCGTAAAAGTAGTCCATTAGTTGTTGGAATCGGAACAGAAGGAGATTTCTACTTAGCATCTGATGCAACGCCAATCGTTGAATATACAAAACGTGTTGTTTACCTAGAAGATGAAGAAATTGCCATTGTTGATTTGAATGATGGATTGAAAATATTCAACATCGGTAATCAAGAAAAAACACCTTACATTCAACAATTAGAAATGCAATTGGAAGCTTTAGAAAAAGGTGGATATGAGCATTTTATGTTGAAAGAAATTCATGAACAACCACGTTCAATTCGTGATTGTTTCCGTGGACGTTTAAACGCAGAAGAAGGATGGGTTTCACTTGGTGGAATTACTGAATTTGAACAAAAAATGGCAAATGCACAACGCATCGTAATGGTGGCATGTGGTACATCTTGGCATGCTTGTTTAGTTGGAGAATATTTATTCGAAGATTTAGCGCGAATCAATGTTGAAGTCGAATATGCAAGTGAATTCCGTTACAGAAACCCAATTATCAATGAAAATGACGTTGTAATTGCCGTTTCTCAATCTGGTGAAACTGCAGATACCTTAGCTGCTTTAGAATTAGCAAAATCGAAAGGAGCAACAATCTTAGGTATTTGTAATGTTGTAGGTTCTTCTATTTCTAGAATTACAGATGCAGGATCTTACACGCATGCTGGACCAGAAATTGGTGTTGCATCGACAAAAGCATTTACAGCCCAGGTGACAGTTCTTACGTTAATGGCTTTATCATTGGCGCACAAAAAAGGAACGATTAGTGAGACAAAGTTCCATACAATGTTAGCTGAGTTGGAAGCAATTCCAGATAAAGTGAAACGTGTTTTGGATAAAAACGATATCATCGAAGAGATTGCTGCGAAATACAAAGATGCTGCAAATGCATTGTATTTAGGTCGCGGAAGTTCTTTCCCAGTTGCATTGGAAGGTGCATTGAAATTAAAAGAGATTTCATACATCCATGCAGAAGGTTATCCAGCTGCTGAAATGAAACATGGTCCAATCGCCTTAATTGACGAAGAAATGCCAGTTTTTGTAATTGCAACTCAAGGAACATCTTACGAAAAAGTGGTTTCAAATATTCAAGAAGTTAAAGCACGAAAAGGTAAAATCATTGCTGTTGTTACAGAAGGTGATGTTGCTGTAAAAGAAATGGCAGATCACGTGATCGAAATTCCAAATACAGATGAGCATTTAGTTCCTTTACTTGCGACAATTCCTTTCCAATTACTTTCATACCACATCGCAGTAATGAGAGGTTGTAACGTAGATCAACCAAGAAATCTTGCGAAATCAGTAACTGTAGAATAATTAGATTTTAATCTGCCACAGTAGAAAAATATAGAATTTTTAAACACAAAAAAAGAGCGCCATTTTTCAATGACGCTCTTTTTATTTTATCGAAGTTTGATCAATTCTTTTGAATTCTTTTCACGATTTCCAATCCATTTCCATTGATTCGAAGTGTGTATGCTCCTTGAGCATGTTTACTTAAATCAATGTTCATTTCAGATGAATTAACAACCCATTTTTCAACTAAACGACCTGAAACATCCAACAATTCAATTGTTTTGAATTTGTCTAAGTCAATCCCTAAAATTGTCAAATCGCCGTGTGTTGGATTCGGATATATCACAACTAAGTCCTCATTGTTTTCTTCAATTCCAGCACATGCGTCAACTGTGATCGAAGCCGTTGCTGTATTCGTACATCCACTTTGTGTTACAGAATATGTAATTGGGAAAGTACCAACTCCCGAAACGGCTGGATCAAATGAACCAGAAGAAACACCTGTTCCTATGTATGTTCCTCCGGCAGGACTACCTCCACTTAAAGCAAATGAACTCCAGTTTGCACATGCATTTGACAAGGAACTTTGAGTAACAACTGGCAAAGGATTCACAGTTAATGTAAATGTACTTGCAGAAGAAGTTCCACATGAACTTGAAGCCACAACAGAGATTGTTCCTCCAGTTGTTCCTGCAGTAACCGTGATAGATGTTGTTCCTTGTCCAGACACAATCGTTGTACCAGCAGGAACTGTCCAAGTATATGTCGTTGCACCAGAAACCGCAGCAATTGAATACGTGTTCGACGTTGAAGCTTCACAGATGGCAGTAGTACCTGAAATTGCTCCTGGCGTTGCTGGAGCTGAACTTGTTAATGTCACAGTGAATGTTGCTGCTGTCGATGTTCCACATGTATTCGTAGCTGTTACAGTAACATTACCCGAAGTAGAACCAAACGAAACAGTTGCACTTGTAGTTCCTTGTCCTGATGTTATTGTTGCACCTGCTGGAACTGTCCACGTATAACTTGTAGCACCACTAACAGCTGCTATCGAATACACATTACCTGCTGATGAGGAACAAGCAATTGCTGAACCTGAAATAGTTCCAGGTGTTGCAGGTGTTGTAGAAATTCCTAAAGCAAAGGTTGCTGCACTTGAGGTACCACATGTATTTGTTGCAGTTACCGTAATGTTACCCGATGTAGAGCCTGCACTAACCGTTACAGACGTTGTTCCTTGACCAGCAGTGATAGTTGCTCCAGCAGGAACCGCCCATGTGTAAGATGTCGCTCCAGAAACAGCAGCAATTGAGTACGTATTGCCTGTAGAACCACTACATACAGTAGCTGTTCCAGATATCGTTCCTGGTGTAGCTGGTGTTGGGTTTATTGCAACTGCAAAAGTTGCAGCACTTGAAGTACCACAAGTATTCGTAGCGGTAACTGTAACGTTTCCAGCAGTTGATCCCATATTTACAGTGACACTAGTTGTCCCTTGTCCAGCAGTAATCGTTGCACCTGCAGGAACTGTCCAAGTATAACTTGTAGCGCCACTAACAGCCGCAATTGAGAACGTTAAACCTGTTGTGTTCGCACAAACAGAAGCTGTTCCAGTGATTGTGCCAGGTGTTGCAGGCGCAGCACCAACCGTAATATAAGACGTTTGATTAGACGTATTCGACCCAGCACCATTCGTTGCCGTTAAAGAAACGTTATAAGTACCAGCTGCTGCATACGTAACTGTTGGATTTGCAGATGTTGATGTAGCCGGTGTTCCACCTGGGAACGACCATGAATAAGACGTTGGTGATCCAGTTGACGTACTTGTATACGTAACCGTTTGACCCGTACAAACTGGCGATGCCGGTGCCGAAGTGAAACTTGCGGTAGGCGCAACTGGAATTGCAACACCTGAAATATTGATATTGTCAATATACAATGAGTTACCATAACCCGCCAAGTTTCTAAATGCCAAAGTAACATTCGTTAAACCAACATAAGGTGTTAAACTAATTGTTTCCGTTCTCCATTGAGCAGCAGTTGGCACAAACAAAGAAGTTGTTGCCGCGGCTGTTGGAAGATTTCCTGCGGCTACAGTTGAACCTGTTTTCGAGTACAGTGAAGTAAACGTTGAACCACAATCAGTTGAAATCAACACTTCTAAACCATCCATATAAGTTGCATCGTATGCTGCATAAGCAACATCAAATGTCATCGTTGCACTTGAGAAACCTTGGAAATTCAATTTAGGTGTACGCATATCATCTGTATTTCCTGCATCATTGAATTCGTAATTATCAAACCACATTGAGTTACCAGCAGTTGGAGCAAAACCTACTGTTGGATTTCTCATCCAAGATGTATCTCCTAAATCTAAATTCACGATATTCCAGTTTGTTGGAGGGAATGTTGTTGCAGTAAATCCTTCAGAAACTGGCAAAGCAGATCCAGAACCTCCAATTACAGTAATGTAATTTGTTTGTGTTGCAGTATTTGAACCACTTCCATTCGTTGCGGTTAATGCAACTGTATATGTTCCTGCTGTATTATAGGTTACTGTTGGATTAGTAGCTGTTGAAGTTGCAGGTGTTCCTCCAGCAAATGTCCATGCATAAGAAGTTGGAATTCCAGAAGATGTATTTGTAAACGTTACTGTTTGTCCAACACAAATTGTCGTTGCTGAAGCCGTAAAACTTGCCACTGGAACTGCTGCAACCGCTGAATACAAATCACTATCCCAAGTCCCACGACCAAAGGTTGCACATCTTAAACGACTTGTTGGATAATAAATTTCCAAATCGCGAACAGACACATTTGGTAAGCCCGTGTTAAAAGCAATCCAAGCAGTTGTGTTATCCTTGTAATATACACCAACATCAGTACCAACATAAACAGCGTCATTAGTTGATCCATTTTGGAATACAATCGTGTTTACAGGAATATTTGGCAAGCCTGTTGAAATGTTCGTCCAGCTAGTACCTCCATTTGTTGATTTGAACACTTTATTTGCGCCGCTATATCCAGAATAAGTAACAAAAACAATGTTCGGATCAGTATTCGAAACTGTTACACTCGTCGGTGCGACAGTAGTTGGTAAACCAGTTGAAACAGCTGTAAAACTTGTTCCACCGTTAGTCGATTTTGAAACGGCATTTGTTCCAGACTTAATAGCGTATATAATTTGATTATTGCTTGGTGCAATTACAAATTCCATTACATTTCCTGTTCCTGTTGGAGTTCCTACTGCAGTCCAAGATGTTCCAGAGTTGGTTGTTTTATATAAAGCCGATCTACCACCCGCGTATAGCGTTGTTGCCGTTGTCGGATCTTGGTGCCAAGCACACAACCACTCTTCACCACCACCGCCACCAAATGGCAAACCAGTGTTTACTGAGGTCCAACTAGTTCCACTATTTGTTGAACGATAATATTCTCCATAAACGTAAGAAGCATACATTGTCGTATTACTTGTACGATCAATGAATCCTTCCATTCCATCACCGCCATAAATTTGAGACCAAGTTGTTCCGTTCAATTTATTTGTTCCATTATCTTGATGTCCTGCAACCAATAAAGTTGGATTTGAAGCAGATAAACCTATTCTATATTGTTGTGCAATACAAAGGTTAGAACTGATATCAGACCATGCTGTTCCTGAATTGGTAGTTTTAAAAATTCCACCGTCACAACATGCAAAAACGGTGGTTCCAGAACCTGGCAAATATTGAATATCATGAATATCAGCATGAACATATGGCTTACTATAACTTCCTGTCCAGTGCGTATTTAATGTAAATGAGGTTCCACCATTTGTACTTTTCCATGTGTTAACACCACCAGTATATACCTCATCCGCATTTGTTGGAGAAGCTGCAATCGTTAAATCGTACCATCCTTGTCCTCCCGCATCTGCGCCGTTGTCCCAACCTAAAATGTTTGTTGATGCAGTAGCGGTCATACGAGTTGTAAAACTTGCTCCACTATCTGTTGATCGCATTACACCTTTTGCTCCATTATCAGTATTATTTGCAGCTAACAAATAAACGTAAGCAGCATTTGCTGAAGTAACAGCCATTGATAAACGACCAATTCCAGTTAATGGAAGTGTAACAGCTGTCCAAGTCGCACCACTATCTGTTGATTTTTTGAATGTAGTCCCACATGCATAAACTGTTGTTGGATCACCAGGTTTAAACTCTGCATCTTGACACGTAAATGTACCAGTTGGTTGCGTCCAAGAAGTTCCACCATTTGTTGTGCGCCAAATTCCGTTGCTTCCAAAAGCCATCAAAATTTGAGGATTTGTTGGATTAATCAATAATCGACTAATAGTTCTTCCTTGACTTGCTGTCCAAGCCAAACCTGTTGCAACCCAAGTTGTACCTCCATCAGTTGATTTCAAAACACCTGTACTATATGAATCACCTGCGTCACCATCACCAGTTGCGATGTACATGATTTGTGTATTTGTTGGGTCGATGGCAATATCGGAAACACCAATTACAGTCAATTGGTCAGTGTTTGTTGACCAACTTGTTCCACCGTTCGTTGACTTCCACAAACCACCGTCTGGAGCACCAACATAAAGCGTATTGGAATTGGTTGGGTCAAAACGAACAAAATTTAAACGACCTGCTCCACCACCTGTTGGTTTTCCTGTTGGGCCTAAAAACGACCAGTTTCCAGCAACCGATTTAGGAATTCCTGCCGATGTTTGTTGATTTTCCCATTGAACAAAATTTTCATAATTCTGTGAAGGCAAAGTCATGTTTCCACTTGGGTAAACGCGCGGAGCCATGTATGATTCCCAACGTCTAAACGCTTTATATCCTTTACCTTTTTCGATGATTTTCCCTTCCCAGTATGAATTGAAGGCTTGTTGAACGTCATAAAAATTGACGTTTGGATCGCGCATCATTTGAACATAATCTTGAGCAAAACCGGAGAAATTTAGCCCAATAATCAACAATGCGATTAATCGTAATCGTAGTTTCATATTAATAGTTTAAGAGTTTTAACAGGATTGAAAGTACGCAAAATGAACCTATAAGCAAAAAAACGTTAAAATAAATAATCAACATTCTTTGTTTGCTAACTTCCTAAAAAAGCTCAAGACACTGATTATCAGCTGGTTTATTTTTTAAAAATGAAATAAACTGCCAATACTAAAAAGGTTAATCCAACAAAATGATTCCAACGGAAACTTTCATTTTTAAAGAATAATAATGAGAAAATGAGGAAAATGATTAACGCAATTACCTCTTGAATCACTTTCAATTCAAGCAAGGAAAAAGGACCTCCGTTACCTTTGAATCCTAAACGATTTGCAGGTACTTGCATGCAGTATTCAAAGAACGCAATTCCCCAAGAAATCAAAATTATTGCAAACAAACCCAAGCTTGCTAATTTTTTAGACTCACTGAATTTAAGATGTCCATACCACGCCAAAGTCATAAACACATTCGAAAGAATTAATAAACCGATACTGTAAACTGCTTTCATTTTTCGTAATTTCGACAAATATAATGGCTTTAATTGAATCAAAAATGATACGTTCAATCAACGACAAACACAAAGATTTTTTTGACAATGTATTCGATGTTGTTCGATTAATACCGGAAGGAAGAGTGACATCCTATGGTGCTATTGCGCGCTATTTAGGAAGTGCAAAATCAAGCAGAATGGTTGGTTGGGCGATGAATACTTCACATAAATATCCAGGAATTCCGGCCCATAGAGTCGTGAATCGTCAAGGTTTACTTACAGGCAAAGCAAATTTTGCTCATCCAACTGAAATGGAAGAGAAATTAAAACAAGAAAATGTAATCGTGGTTGCTGATCAAATTCTAAACTTCAAAGAAATCTTTTGGGATCCTAATGAAGAATTAAAATTTGATTCCTTTTAATTGTGACTATTTGTTTAAGGCGCTAACACTTCATTATTACACCTAAAACAATCTTTTAAAATGAAATCTGAACCTCCGAAGAATAATGGAACTCAGATAAAAAAATATGCCATTTCTTTTTTTAAATTTTTCATAAACTTTAAATTAACACAGGAAATAAATCAGTTAATGAGTCAAAGATTGTACTTTTGAAGATATGATTTTGGTAACCGGTGGAACTGGACTTTTAGGAAGTCACTTATTGTATCGATTGAGCTCGGAGAACGACTCAATACGAGCAATTTATCGCGATAAGGCCAAAATAGAACATGTAAAATCAATCTTTCAGTTCTACGATAATACAAATTGGGAATCACGCTTTTCAAAGATTAAATGGTTAGAAGGAGATATTCTTGATCTCATTTCGCTAGATGATGCGTTGACTGGAATTGAAACAGTTTATCATTGCGCCGGATTAGTTTCTTTCGATAAACGTCATTTTGCACAATTGATTAAAATCAATCGTGAAGGAACAGCAAACGTTGTAAATACATGCTTAGTTAAAGGTGTAAAGAAATTGTGTTATGTTAGCTCAACTGCATCTATAGGTGGACAAGTAAACACTACCACAAGCGAAACCACCAAATGGAAGCAAGGTCCAGAAACAAGTGGTTATGCCATTTCTAAATATTCTGGTGAAAAGGAAGTTTGGCGTGGCGTTGAAGAAGGATTGGATTGCATCATCGTAAATCCATCGGTGATTTTTGGTGCTGGACATTGGGATGAAAGTTCATTGACAATTTTCCGAACAATTGACAAAGGATTGCGTTTTCATACGCCTGGTCAAAACGGATTTGTGGATGCACGAGACGTTGTAGAAATAATGGTTCAATTGATGCAAAGTGATATTAGGAATGAACGTTTTTTATGCGTTGGAATCAATTTACCTTTCAAAACATTGCTTGAAAAAATTGCCCTTGCTTTAAACAAAAAACCACCAACCATCTCAACTCCAAAATGGTTGATTGGATTCACATGGCGTTTTTCATGGTTGTTGTCCAAATTCAGAGGACGCACAGCAGCAATTACCCGAGCAAGTGCAAAAACAGCCTTCAATAAAATGGAATATGATAACTCTAAAGTAAAAAAGACTTTAAATTTCAATTTCAGATCCTTCGACGATACAATTGAAAATACAGTAAAAGGCAGAATATTCTGAACCAAATCAAACATGAATTGTTTCTAGTTTCATGAACGTACGAGAACAACTTTCATTCGTCAATAAATCTTCATTGCTGATTGCAGTGCTAGTCATTTTTTATACCGTTGGAATCGTTGGATTACTCCTTCCCTCTTCCCGCGATTCGTTCTTAGCACTATCATTTTTCAATTTAATGCTTTCATTTAGTATCGTTTTGGTCGCACGGAAATCGAGGTTTTTCCCATTTCTCCTGTTCACCATTGTTTGCATACTTTATGGTTACTTGGCGGAATTGATTGGAACCAAAACAGGCTATTTGTTTGGCAATTATTCTTACGGAGCTAGCCTTGGCTATAAAATCAATGGAGTCCCTTTGGTTATTGGTGTGAATTGGGCCTTGCTCATTGTTGCGTCTTCATCATTGGTTGCGAATCTTAAAACGAACCTTTTTATTAAATCAGTTCTAGCGGCTTTACTCATGACTTTGTTGGATGTCTTGATTGAACCTGTTGCGATTGAAAGTGATTTTTGGCATTGGACGGATGGTTCAATTCCACTTTATAACTACGTTTCTTGGTTTTTTGTAGCACTACCGCTCATTTATGCCTATTTTAAACTTAATTTAGTTGAATCGAACAAAGTCTTTAATGCTTTGTTTACTTTATTGATACTTTTTTTTACACTACTTTTAATTTTCTAGTATGTACTGGTGGGGACCTTTTGTAATGTTTGGCGCATTTTGTATTATGGAGTTCATGGCGTGGGCAACACACAAATTTGTGATGCACGGATTAATGTGGCATTTCCATGAAGATCATCATGTCGAAGAGCCAGGTTTTTTCGAACGAAATGATGTATTCTTTTTGATTTACGCTATTCCATCTTGGCTTTGTATTATGTTAGGAATGATGAACAACAATTATATCGCCGTTTGGATTGGATATGGAATCGCTATGTACGGTTTTGCGTATTTTTTAATTCATGATGTATACATTCACCGCCGTTTCAAATGGCTGCGTGATATCGATACGCCTTATTTTATGGCCATTCGTAAAGCGCACAAAGTTCACCACAAACACCTTGGAAAAGAAGATTCAGAATGTTTCGGGATGTTGTGGGTGCCCCGTAAATATTATCGTGAAGCAAAAAAAGCCTTCGTTAATAAATCTGCTAAAGCATGAGTTTATACGCTTGGATCATTATCGGAACGATCGCAGGACCGTTTTTTCTAAGCTTTGATAAAAAAGTACACTTTTTTAGTAATTGGAAAGCACTATTTCCAGCACTTTTAACCATTGGAACAGCATTTCTCATATGGGATGAATACTTTACAATCAATTCGATTTGGGGATTCAATCCAACCTACTTAAATGGAATATATTTAGGCCATTTACCGCTTGAAGAAGTGCTCTTTTTCTTGGTGGTTCCCTACGCATGTGTCTTTATTTACGAAGTTTTGAAAGCTTATTTTCCGAATGTTAAACTTGAAAAAGTTACCAAGATATTTACATTTCTTTTCACCTTTGCTGGATTGCTTTTCGGAATTACACACATGGAAAACTGGTACACAGCAAGCGCTTGTATCGTTTCTGCAATGCTAACAATTTGGTTCTATTTTGTCAATCGTGTTGCTTGGTTTCCGAATTTCGTATTTGCATTTTTAATCGCCTTATTTCCTTTTCTTGTAGTGAACGGAATTTTAACAGGAGCAGTTACTCCAAAACCAATTGTTTGGTACAGTGAAAACCACATCATGGGACCACGAATTATCACTATTCCCATGGAAGATTTGTTCTATAATTATGCGATGCTCTTGCCGATTGTAGGAATTTACGAAGGACTGAAAAAACGTTTTAAGCTCAGTTGAAAAACTCGTAGTCTTTCAAGCCTAAAATCATAATAAAATTAGTCGCAACATCGCGTGTTAACACATACGATAACAATTTACTTTTCTCGTTGTAAATCATTTCAAATTCAGTTGTAAAAACGCCGTTTCGATACAAGTGCTTTTCCAATAAATTACCGAAATCATCATAGATGTACAAATTTTCTTCAGTTGGAATCGTATTTGAACCTTCGAAAGAACTGATTGAAGCAATATAGCCTTTGTCGTTATACGTATATTTAATCGTTGTAACAGACATTGTCATAATCAATCGTTCCTCACGTTCAACCAAATAACCCAATTCGTTGTATTTTATAAGTTCGTATTTGTATGGCAAATCATAATTGTTGTAAATCGTTTTCTTGACTTGCAAATCGTAATATTCGTATTTCATCGACTCAGAATTGAGCACTGTGCGTTGCGCATTCCCTAACGAATCAACATATTCACGAATGTAACTTTCCTTGGTTTGGTTTCCTTTTTCGTCGTATTCGTAACCTGTAGATGTAAAACCTTTTCCATCACCGCGTTTGTGCTCAGTCAACTGATTCTGGCTATTGTACAAATAAACATTCCAGGTTGTATCCACTGTTCCATCATCTTTTCGCGTTTCGAAAGATGAATTTAAACGACCCAATGAATCAAATTCATACACGTACATGTATTGCGTCTCGCGCATCATGTCACCTGGATTCTTGTAGGTAAACTTTCCATTCAACTTGTGTACCTTGTTAGAACGAATGAAATCGGTATTAAAAAAAGGTTTGTCTGTAAAAGCTGAGCCATAGCGATTGTCAAGCATTTGTCCGAAAACGACATTACTTACAACCAAAAAGAAAAATAGGACATATCTCACAGTACAAAAAACGCGAAAAGTAGGAAATGATTACACTCGGCTTCAGAATGTTATCCATAGTGTAAATTGAATAAGTCAATACTGTGAAATCATTAACGTTTTGTTGGGAACAATCTGTTTTGTTAAATTAACACTTTCAACTGAAAATAATTGCTGATTTTTTCACATCAACCAAAACGAAATAGTTAACTTCAAGGCACCAATTGAAGGTATCAACGAAATCCATTTTGAGATGAAAAAAGGAGAAAAAGTTGTCATTGTTGGAGGAGGATTTGCAGGATTGAATTTTGCAAAACAAATGGCAAAAAAAGAAGTCGAAGTTATTTTGGTCGACAAACAAAATCACCACCAGTTTCAACCACTGTTTTATCAAGTTGCTCGTGCAGGGCTCGAACCATCCAGTATCTCTTTTCCCTTTCGAAAGATCTTTCAAAAAGTACCGAATGTTGAATTCAGAATGGCAGAAGTTGAAAGCGTTGTTCCTATAGAAAACATCCTAAAAACATCATCAGGTGATATTTCCTATGATCACTTGGTTATAGCAACAGGATGCTCCACAAATTTCTTCGGAAATAAATCCTTGGAGGAACATGCCTTACCGATGAAAACAACGCAAGAAGCCATTGCCATTCGCAATCAATTGTTGTTGAGTTTTGAGAAGATCGTAACAGCTTCCGAAGATGAAAAAGAAGCGTTGTTCAATTTGGTAATTGTAGGTGGCGGACCAACGGGCGTTGAACTGGCTGGGTCTTTTGCAGAAATGCGTGCGACCATTCTACCGAAAGATTATCCGAAAGTAGATTTCTCCAAAATGCGTATTATCATTGTGGAAGGTAGCGGTCACACCTTGAACAGCATGAGTGACAATGCAAAAACGAAATCTGAATTCTACCTCAAACAAATGAAGGTGGAAATTATCAAAGGTTCGCATGTGACTTCCTACGACGGAACAATCGTTTCCTTGGACAATGGCGAAACACTCAAAGCAGCGAATGTTATTTGGTCAGCTGGAGTTAAAGGCAACACGCTTCCTGGATTGGAAAAAGCAACTTTAGTGCGCAATCGCTATACAACAGATCGCTTTAACCGCATTCAGGGATTTGAAAATATTTATGCCATTGGTGATATTTCGTACATGGAAACACCCTTGTATCCACAGGGGCATCCACAATTGGCCAACGTAGCAATTAACCAAGGAAAAAACCTGGCAAAAAACCTATTGGGAAGTACCGAAAACAAAGATTGGAAAGAATACGAATACAAAGATTTAGGTTCAATGGCAACCATAGGAAAACACAAAGCCGTGGTCGATTTACCGAAGTACAAATTCAGTGGTTATTTCGCTTGGTTGATTTGGATGTTCCTGCACCTGATGCTCATTCTTTCTACCCGCAACAAATTGGTCATTTTCTTCAACTGGGCGTGGAGCTACATCACGAATGATTCTTCCTTGCGCTTGATTTTGGATAATAAAGGGAAGAAGTAAACCAATCCCTATTATTTTTGTTGATGTAAAAAACGAAAGATCGATGATAGAAACATACAGAGTTCAGCTTTTAGAGACAAGTTTGATACTTGTTCTTTACATTATTGCTTTTTTCATTACAAAAACGGTCATTAACAATACGCTGAAGAAAACGCAATTACAACGCACGCGTAGAAAAATCATTATTAAAGCGATTAATCTAATTACAACCATAATCGCGGTAATTTTTATTGCTGGAGTTTGGGGACTGAACCAAAGTGAAATTGCACTTTTCGCCAGTACCATTTTTACGGCACTCGGAATCGCCTTTTTTGCACAATGGTCGCTTTTATCGAACATTACCTCAAGCATCATTCTGTTCTTCAATCACCCGTTGAAATTAGGCGATACGATTAAAGTCTTAGACAAAGATTATCCCTTTGAAGGAGAAGTAACCGATTTGACCTATTTCTTTGTTCATTTACGCACAACATCAGGCGAAATCATCACCATTCCCAATTCGCTTATTTTACAAAAATCAATTGCGGTAATTGAAAAAATTGAGGGGAAATGAGATTCATCTATTTTCTAGTTCCACTGCTGGTTTTTGTCTTTAATTACTGCAATGGACAACAAAATGATTTAGGTTCATGGAATATCGTAAACATAAAATATTCCGTCAATGACCATTGGAGTGCATTTGGAGAAGCGCAAGTGCGTTCTTTAAAATTCTATTCTAACTTTCATTATTATGAATTCAAAGGTGGTGTAAATTATAAGTCGCATAAAAACGTAATTTACACAGTAGGCGCTGGAACGTATCAAACTTACAAAGAAGGAGGAAGTTTTGTTCTTCCAAAAAACAATGATGAATTCAGAATTTGGCCACAACTCGTGTTGGTTCAATCCATTGGCAATCTGAAAATTGAGCAACGTTACCGAGCTGAATTTCGATTTACGTCGAACGGTTACAAGAATAGATTTCGATATCGTCTTGCAGCATCTTACCCTTTTGGGAAGGTGAAAAACGATTTCAAACCCTTTCAACTTAGCGCAAGTAATGAGCTGTTTTTCACAACCACAGAGCCCTATTTTGAAAGAAACAGAATACTCCTTGCGTTCAATTATAAACCGACTAAATCCTCCACGATCCAACTTGGCTATCTACATCAGTTCGACTATAAGATCAATGATGAAACTGGTCGCGACTTTTTCCAAATTGGCTATTTCTTCGAGCTTTTCAATAGAAAAATGAAAACACACGAAGATGGACTTGAGTTAAAAGACACGTGATTCTTGACAGATCCTTTTCCTCTTCTGGGCGTGGAGCTACATCACGAATGATTCTTCCTTGCGCTTGATTTTGGACAATAAGGGGAAGAAGAAATTAGCTGTTTTCTAATAAACTAGTCAAAGTCAATTTAACGAAAACGAAAAATTACTACTTTTAGCTAGCGACTAAACTGTTTCGCCTATCCAACCAACATTGGCGGTATAAATACATGTTGGTTGCGGTTATTTATAAGTTATAGCCAATTTTATGAACGACACAGTAAACGACTTTAAAGTAACGGACAGACAAACTTTCATTGAGTTTCTTGAATTATTACGCAAGGACTTTGGGGACAATCCTGAAAATTGGGAAAATAAAACACTGCCTGACTTTTTAGAAGCGTTAAGTGCATACGCAGAAGATATTCAGGGTTATTACGACAACATGAAACTAAATGTAAATGCAGACAAACCAGACTGGTCAACATTTGCAGACATTTTTAAAGGTGCAAAAATTTATGAGTAGACAACTAACATTTAAACTGTGGTTAGAATTTGAAGAAGTTGACCCTGGAAATTGGGACATTGAAAACGAATTTTGCAATATTCACGTTGACTTGGAAGACGGACGGTATTACGGACTAAATGTTTGGACATATAAATTTTTACAAACCGCAATTGACGATGACAAGAAAACAGGACAAAATTTAAGCGGACTTTATCAAAAACCGCCAGACTTGTTTGTAAAAGAATTAACGAGAGAATGCATTGAACAAACTATTCAAGACTTGCTTAAAATTGGCGACCTTGAGAAAGTTTTGAACCCAAGTATTTATGACAGAGGAAACAACAAATAGAAAAACTGGCTATAACAGCGGTTTGGCAAAAGGCGGGGTTTGGTGCTTCTATGAAAGTTTAGTGCTAAATCCAAACTTTGTTCTTCAAATGAAGTTCAGTGCTAGAAAGCCCGCCCTTCGCCAAGCCGCAAAACGTTAGTTTTTTTAATAGACGGAACAACAATGATACGACCAACCGACCGGGTATTTATTGACCAAAGGCAAACCCTTCATTTTTGAAACATGGTTGGCGAGATTTTTTATTATTTCTAAACAAGGAAAGAAATGGATCTAAGTAGCATATATAATACTCTGAATTATATTGAAAGTAACTATAACAAAGAAATCAATGTGAAAGATTTGGAAAACATCTCTTTCTATTCTTACCGTAATATACAGCGCATTTTTAAGTACTCATGCAATGAAACCATTGGCTCTTATCAAATCAGATTGAGAATGGAGAATGCGTATAAATTAATTATTTATACAAAGGACAATATATCAGAAATAGCGTATGAAGTTGGCTTTGAATCGCTGCCGGCATTTTCAAAAGCATTTAAAAAACATTTCGGCATTACCCCTAGGGAAGCAAGACAACGAAAAGAATCGCTAATTCAAAAAACAACTATCAACCCTATATTGACAGAAAATAGTTTAATTCCGAAAATTGTTTTTTTACCCGAAGTAAATGTTTTTTACCGACGAACAATTACAAATTATGTGAATGAAGATATTGAAAATCTTTGGGAGCGCTTTTCCGAAAATGATTTTTCAAAAAATGACATTCAATATTTTGGTGTAATAGCAGATGAGCCCTTGATAACAGAAAAAATAAAATGTAGATATGATGCCTGTTGCACTGTACAACCTACGAATAAAAAATTTCCAACAAAACAAATTCTTGGTGGCAAATATGCTCAATTTATTCATTACGGAGATTATAATTGCATTGAAGAAACCTATAAGAATATCTATTCAGGTTGGATTTTAACTTGTAAATTAGAATTCGGTAATTCTCCCATTATTGAACAATATATCCAACACTCATCAAACACTGTCTCCGAAAAGGATTTTGTTACTGCAATACTCTTACCTCTCAAACCCTAAGATTGTCAATTTAGGACAACATTCTATTTTTCTACTGGTTTATATTTGTGGCAAGAACTAAAAAATATCATTATGAAAACCTTACAATTAATCTCCCTGTTTTTAATTATCAGCCATATCAGCTATGCACAAACATACACGATGCCACATGAAAACGAACCACACGAAGGCACTTGGCTCCAATGGCCCCATCAGTATGAATATGGCACGGCATATAGAAATAGTTTGGATGCAACATGGGTTGCAATGACATCCGCATTAGTTACTGGGGAGAAAGTGCACATCATCGCTTATAATAACACCGAAAAAAATCGTATAACCAATTTGCTGACCACATCAAGTGTTCCATTGACAAATGTTGATTTTTTTGTGTTCCAAACCAATGATGTGTGGGTGAGAGATAACGGGCCGATTTTTGTCCGAGACGGTGGAGGTAATATAAAAATTGAAGATTGGGGCTTTAATGGTTGGGGTGGAAAATATAATTACAACCTATGCAACCCAATCCCTGCAAATATTGGTGCGGCTATAAGCACTCCGGTTATAGATTTAAATTCAATCATGACTAACGAAGGTGGTGCAGTTGAACTTGATGGAAACGGAGTTTTATTAGCTTGTAAAAGTTCTATCATTAGTCAAAGCCCAGTAAACAGTGTTCGTAATCCTGGCATGACACAAGCACAAGCAGAGTCAATTTTTACACAGTATTTAGGTGTTACCAAATTTATTTGGTTGAATGGAAATGTAGGAGACCCTATCGATGTTACAGATTTTCATATTGACGGTTTTGCAAAATTTGTAAATGATAGTGTTTTGGTGACCATGAACAATACAGATCTAACATATTGGGGCGTTTCTTCTACAGATATTTCTACGCTGTACAATGCAAGTAACATGAATAATGAAACCTATCAAAAAGTTTATGTTCCATTAACACAAAATAATGTAGTTACAACCTCTTCATTCAATCTAGGCTATAAAGGTTCATATGTAAACTATTATGTCGCTAATGGAGTTGTACTTGTCCCAAATTATAATGACCCGAATGATGCAGTAGCAAATTCAATTATTCAAGGATTATACCCTGGTAGAACAGTTATCGGTATTGATGTGAGAAACTTATATGAGAATGGCGGAATGGTACATTGTGTTACACAACAACAACCTTTAGCAACAACAACAGCATTAATTGAAAGTGATCTGGAGCAAAATTATTCATTGACTGTTTTTCCAAACCCTTTCTCAACACAAACAATATTAAAGACTGAGTCAGTAATGAATAATGCAACGCTAATTGTCGAGAACTGCTTTGGACAGCTGGTAGCACAAATAAATAATATTAACGGAAAGACAGTTTTACTTAGTGGAGGGAACTTAGCATCTGGAATTTACTTCGCACGGTTGATGCAAGACAATAAAATTCTTGCAACAATTAAACTTCTAATTGCGGACAACTAAAAAGCACTAATTAAAAGCACACGCACTAACAACTGTTTTGCGTCAGGCGTGGTTTTGTTCTCCGTCCGACGCTTTTTTGCTTATTATTGTGTTATTTCTTAATATTCTTCACAACAGATATATAGTGTTGATCATTTTACACATTTATCATTAAAGGTGCATATCTAAATTCGAAAGGTTGTGTAAAACCAAACCCTTTATAAATGAACAATCTGAGGGAGTTACCCCTCAGACTGCAAATTGTTATTTTTAATATACACGCTAGAAATAATCTAAAGAATGTGTTGTTTAATCAATTTTCGTAAATGGAACTGTTTCAACAGTTTCACCTGTTTCAATATCGACAAAATTTATGAAATAATTTCCTTTTTCAAGGTCTTCAACGGAGATTGCGAGTGATGCATTTTTAGAAAATTCAAATTTTTCAGATTTTACCTTTTTACCAAGTATGTCATTAATAGTCATTTCAAAATTACCTGCAAAATCAGACCCGAAAGTTAATGTGATATGCTCTGAAGCTGGGTTCGGGAATAAGTAGACCTCATCTTTAGATAATTCTCTATCGCAATCAACATAAATAATTTGTGATATATCTGAACTTCCATCAATATCCGTTTGTTTTAGTCGATAATAGTTGTAATCGTTATTGGCATCAGTAAGTCTTGTCGAATAATACTGTGTTTCAGATGTTGTACCAGCCCCTGGAACAATTGCTGCATTATTATAATTCTGTCCATCTGCACTTTGTTCTATCGTAAAGTATTGATTATTCATTTCACTTGCAGTTACCCAAGAGAAAACTTTGTCAACACCACTACATTCTCCTTCAAAGGAAACAAGTTCGATAGGTAATGGACAAGTAGTATTATAGGTCAATCTAACTTCACCTCTTCCACCGGCACCACCTGTAGCAGTATAAGCACCAAGAGCACTTGTGTGTATTAAACTACCACCACCACCACCACCAAAGGCAGCTCCCGCAACTCCATTTTGTTGACTTAATGCAGGTACATTCCACATACGGCCAGTCCCTCCATTCCCACCTGGAGGATTACCAATCCCTGCTGGGGGAACAGCAACACCAACACTACCAGCAGAAGGCGCTGCGCCACCATTTCCTCCTGGACCAGCCGCTCCGCCGCCGCCGCCACTTTTATCCGTACTGTGATCCAATATCAATCCTGCAGCACCATTTCCTCCAGTAAAATTAACCGTTCCATTTAATCCTGTAGCACCTGCTCCAGCTGCGCCACTGATGAAAAGACAAGCACTAGAACTCGTGTTACGGCCTCCAGCTCCTGCTCCGCCAGCTCCACCTACTGCAGTCAGAGTACCTGGTCCAACTGTTGCTGGTCCACTAAAGGTACTAGATTGTCCAGTTCCACCCGCTCCAGCAGGTGTTGTTATACTTGCCGTTGTTCCTACACCCGCTGCTCCAGCTGCTCCACCATTACCAACAACTATCGTATAGGTTTGACCTGGTGTTACTGCATACGTTCGAGCTGCATACGCGCCGCCGCCGCCGCCACCAGCACCAGTGCATGTTTCACCTCCACTAGTCGCTAATACGGCAATATTTCCACCGCCGCCGCCGCCGCCGCCCCAAGCTTCAACTGTAACAAAATTTACACATATAGGGACAACCCAGCTATATGTTCCGGGTGCTGAATAAGCAAACATTGAAGCAGCAGGTTCACAACCTGTTGCAACATACGTTATCGTTACTTGTCCTTGTGCCCCTGCAGCTCCTGCACGTGTTCCAGAAGAAAATACTGTAGAACCTCCGCCGCCACCACCGAGTGCACTTCCAGGAGATCCAAGTCCACCTGTACTACCTGTAGTCCCAATACCCATTCCACCTGCTCCGCCGCCGGGAGATCCCGCGATTCCTGCAGTAATGATTGCGCCATCTCCACCATTTGATCCAGAGCCTGCACCGCCTCCACCACCTCCACTTTGATCAGTAGCTGTGTTTGGATCACTTGCACCACCATTACCTCCTCTAAAACCAGTTCCAGCTGGAATATTATTCGCTATTGCACCACCGGCACCACCGGCACCAGCCGTTGTTGAATTAGCACCTTTTTGACCTCCTGCACCACCAGCAGCACGACAAAAAACAACTGGTCCAACGGAATGCGATACTTGACTAAGACCTCCTGCTCCGCCTGTGCCTGAAGCTACTCCAAGTCCACCTGTTCCTACAGTAATAATTAAAGTTTCTCCGGGAGTAACAGTTTCTACTTTTGTGCAATATGCACCACCTCCACCACCTCCACCATTGCGGTCCGTAGAACTTGCGCCTCCACCAGCACCTCCACCGCCCCAGGCTCGAACAGTGATACTTGTAACACAAGGAGGTACAACCCATGTTGTCGAAGCATTGTAAGTATCAACAGTTAAAGTTTGCCCAAAACTGAAGAAATTGTTAGAAAAATAAAGAAGGGAGGCAACAAAATAAAGACATTTCTTTTGGAAAATACCTTTGAATTTAAGATTGAAAAACGATTTTGCGCTGTTCATATTTTGACAATTAAAAATTATTTACACATGCTGTGTAGTCAACTTAATAATTGTCAATGTTTTAGGTAACTCAAAAATACAACACATTAATTTGTAAAATTGGGGGGCTAGCCCCTCAATATTAATTCTATAAAACAAACTCAGATCCTGTTAATACTCAATTAATTTTTCCATTTCAGAAGAGTTAAAAATCCAAAAATAAAATTATTTCTTTCCATCAGGTGTCCAAAATCATTCATATATTTTACCAGAATATCACGGTGTTTTTTTTATATGAAGCATCAAGAAATAAGAAAAAAGCCAATAGCTGAAAAATGTGTCGATAATTTATCGAATTGAGCCTCTACCTCACCAACCTCAACACTTCTTTCTGATCTCCCGTAGGCATCAAACATGTTCCATCGTAACACACAAAATACATAGTTTCGTTTTCGCTATGCTTGTCGTTTGTGATCGGCAAGGTAGCGTTCGTTCCTCCCGCAAAAAGTGCGTTCGGTAAATAATGTTCCTGTAATTTCAATGCGGATTCATTCGCATCATTTCCTGTGACCACCACTTGGTAGTAATCGTTTACGATCTTTATCAATAAGCTCGCCCAATTGGAATAACCTGAACCGTATTGTTCCATGCCATCGTAGATATTTGCTAATTGTTGTTCTGCAATTGTCGTGAAGTCTTTGTTGTAATAATAATGTCCCAAACGGAACAGGTTCATTGCCATCACAGAGTTACTTGCTGGAATCACATTGTCGTTGATTTCCATTTTTCGCGCAATCAAGGTGGTTGAATCGGCCGTAAAGTAGAACATTTTACTTGTGCTGTCTTGGAACACATCCAAGGTCACTTGATTGAGTTGACTGGCCAATTTCATCCATTCTTCATCAAAGGTCACTTGGTACAATTGAATGAAGGCATCAATCACGTGCGCATAATCTTCTAAAAAGGCTTCAATGTTCGAAACACCTTTCTTGTAATTGCGCAACAATTTTCCATCTTCAGTCAACTGATACTTCAACATCCAACGCGCATTTTTGATTGCCAAGTGCAAAAATTCCTCTTCCCCAAATGCACTATACGCCTGACACAATCCTTTCAAAGCCATCGCATTCCATGAGGTCAAACTTTTGTCATCTGTACCCGGACGAACGCGATGTTTTCGCTCATCTAGTAACTTTTGGTTAATTTCTGCGATTTTAGACTCTAATTCGTCCATTGACCAATTCATCCTTGTTGCAAACGAGCGATCACTTTCGGTACGCAAAGGAATGTACTTTTCTTCTTCCCAAAATCCACGTGCATTCAAATTGTAGAAATCTTTCACCCATGTAAAGTCGTCACCTAAAACAGCTTTCATTTGTTCCGGTGTCCAACAATAGAACTTTCCTTCTTCACCCTCGCTGTCGGCATCCAAAGCAGAATAAAATGCACCTTCCGGTGTCATCATTTCACGTTGTAACCATTCCACCGTTTGAAACACAATGCGTTTATACAAAGGTTTTTGAAAGTGTTTGTAGGCCAAAGAATACAGATTCAACAATTGGCCGTTATCGTACAACATCTTTTCGAAGTGCGGTACTTTCCAAAGCATATCAACTGAATAGCGCGTGAAACCACCACCAACTTGATCATAGATTCCACCCATTGCCATTTTATCAAGTGTTAACTCGACGTGCTTCAACACCTTTTCATGCTCGTAGCGAACACCGTATTCCAATAAAAATTCATAATTCGAAGGAAGTGGAAATTTTGGTGCTCGCGCATCTCCTCCTTCCATGCTATCGAAACTGCGCGACCAACGCAACACCAATTCATGCAAACGTTCCTCCGAAAAAGATTCAACTTTCTTTGCTTCGTCAATCAATTCACTGCGAATAATTCCTTCGTGCAAATTCTCAGCATATTCAATCGCTTTCTCGCGATCGTTTTGCCATGTATGTTCCAAGGAACGCAAAATATGCATCCATTGTTCTTTCGGAAAATAGGTTCCTCCGTAAATTGGTCGACCATCCGGAAGCGTGAAACAATTCAGTGGCCATCCACCTTTTTGTGTCATCAATTGAACCGCTGTCATGTAAACCTGATCCACATCTGGACGTTCTTCACGATCCACTTTCACACTGATAAAAAACTTGTTCATCAAGGCTGCCACTTCTTCATCTTCGAAACATTCGTGTTCCATCACGTGACACCAGTGACAAGCAGAATAGCCAACACTCACCAAAACCAATTTGTTTTCTTTTTGCGCGAGATCAAACACATCGTCCGACCACGGAACCCAGTTTACAGGATTATGCGCATGTTGCAATAAATACGGTGAAGTCTCTTTGATTAAAGCGTTGGTGAATTTTTCCATGGAATAAAAGTTGGGGATTTCAAATTGTTAGCGAATGAACAAAAGTTACTCAAGAAACAAAAACTTTTACGGATTGTTCTTCACTTAATCAAAACCAATTTCCTCAGCTTTTTCTTTTTCGGATTGTTCTTTCCAGCCTTTCAGCGTGTTCTTGATTTTCGTATCCTTTTTCGGTTTTTTCATGTCGATTGGATCTTCTTCTTTGATCGGTCCGAACTCAATTTTTAATTCTTCCTTTGGACCTGTTTTCTTTTGATAATCGTTCACAGTTGAATCTTTTCCAAACATGCCAAATTCAGATTTTAGCATCGATTTTACCGTTTGTTTTTCAATCTCACGATTTTCTTTTGCTTGTTCTTTTTTGGAAGTTTTATCCCATACAATGATTGGATTATCTACAGTTCCAGACATTCGCATGTAAACACGCATTCCTGTTCCATCATCCAATTCCTCACCAAATTCTGTGATACGATTTTTATCTTTTAAATCTCTAAATCGAAAAGCAAATCGGTAATCAATTATGTTACTGAAAGTGTGCGTACCGGACATCTCCACATCTAAGGCTGAAGTGTGAATAATCATTGCTGGTATTTCTAAACGACCATTTTGAATAACAAACGTGTTTTCCAATGTTTCAAATTTCAGGTCTAACAATTTTTTCTCTAAACCAACGATGTTTTCTTTCCCGATTACCAATTTCGCTGAAGATGTTTTTAAACTTTCGGTAATCGATTTAAAGGCATCCACATTTTTCAAACGACCGTCATCAATACGCAAATAAACTTGAGATTTGATACTTTCGGAGACAATTCCCGAGCGTAAATCAAACGGTGCTTCAAAGTAAACCCGCGCTTGAACTTTACCGAAAATATTGTTTTCATTGATGACTTCTTGATGGAAATTATCCCATTCTCTGAAAAGCGACTTAAACTGAACACTTTCTGTTTCAACTTGTGTTGTAATATGGAAGATTTCGGCATAGCGCTCTTCAATTATCAAATCACCGTGAATGTTAGCGTCAGAATTTCGCAATGAAATATCAGGAAAATCAATGCGTCGATTCCCTACATTCATCGTTCCCGTTACTTGCTTAAATTCATGTTTTTCGTATTTGATCCGACCAACATCCATGAATACTTTACCGTCAATGTTATCGGGCAAAACAAAATCTCTTCCATCTTGTATTTTTTCCTCCTTTGACGTTGTACCTAAATCTTCAACATCGATAAAATTACTTTTGACTTCAATATCTGCGTCTAATTGACCATCGTGTTTTAAGTAATTAATAATATTGCGAAAAACCCCGTTAAATGCCAAATCTGTTGCTCCGACATTCAGCGTAACGTTGTCCACCCCAGCTTCATCGTTGCGCAGATACATGGAACCATTCACATGTCGGAAAAAGCGTTTATCTTCCAAGAGTTTTAATGCCACATTACGCATGTCAACCGAGCCTTCGCATTTGACAACTTCATAATCCGGAATTAAGCTTGGTTGAATCTTTGTTTGAACATTGAAATCTGTTTGCAAAGCCACATTTCCAGTGATATCCTCTACATGCGGAAGGTGAAATAAGGAATGTAAAAAGTCCAGATTAATTACCCCATTTGCATTTCCTTTATAATTTGGCTCGCGAAACTTTGTCAACAATAAATTTCCAGAAAATGGTCCACCAGGAGTTGTAAACTTAATCTTGCTCAATTTCAAATATTCCTCTTCATCTCCTCCTTCATTGCTATACTTACCAAGAAGATCAATATTCTTCACTTTCAGATGTTTCACCGGCTCTGTCAGGCTCCCGTTTAAAACACCAAAATCGCAATTGACGGTTACAGGCGTAGTTGACTCTACTAAACCATTGATGAATAAATCCAAAAAGACTTTTCCAGTACCTTCAAACTTTTTAATATCGTCGACTTGGGCCATGGAAAAATTATTGGCTACATCCGCCAACTGAATGTCTTTCGAGTGAATTTCGAAGTTCAACTCTTTCGGAGTTACTTTTCCTTTCAGTTGGAACGGCAAGTTTGCTAGATAAACAATCGCATTCGGAATTTCAAAAACGGAGGTTTCTTGATTGACTTCAATATCCAAATCGAAGGCCGCTTCTTTGTTTGCAATTAAAGTTACTTGTCCACTTTTCGCTTTGTTGACTTTTAAGTTACTTTTTGCATGAAGGGTAAATTCTTTCTCTGTAAAATTTCCTTCCAACTCCATCTGATGCAAAGCAGTTTCATAATGCTGTTGCGTCGCTTCATTGTTGTATGCAAAACGCACATCTTCAAATGTAACTTGCTCTAATTTTAGTTCAAATTTCGTACTGGTTGTATCTTCTGATGGTTTGAAAATATCGTAATTGATTTCTCCTTTTTCGTTCACTTTTAATTGAACAGTTCCAGGTTGTACTTCAATTGCTTCAACATGGTAATCTTCGTTCCACAAATCAACTGGATTGAATTTTAAACGTATGCGATCGGAATACAAAAGCGTATCGCGGTTAGTTGCATTTGCGTAAGTGTCTGGAATAAAAACGTGATTAAAATCAACGGAAACATTCGGGAAAGTGGACCAAAACGTTAAATCTACATCGGAAACCGTAACTTTTGCTTTGAGATGCTTGTTCACTTCAGTAACAACAATCCCACAAATCTCGTCCTTAAAAAAGTACAAAACGCCGCTGATGAGTAAGAAAATACCCAGAACAATTCCGAAGAACCATTTTGCAATTTTTACTAAGCGTCTTTTCATCCTAACATACAAAGTTAGATTCGTTTCTTCCCTTTCTAACGTAGAAAATGTAAACTTATTAACGGGGAAATGTTACATGTGAGAATCGAGATATGAGAAGCGAGAAACGAGATTTCAAGTAAATAGAATAATCAATCTACTAATTTCTCTTAAAATGTGTAAAAATCACGCTTGCTACTTCGATGTTGCTTGTTCTTTGTGTTATCTTTGTTCTCTTAAAAATCATACAATGAGTTTACTTACTGTGGGCAGTGTTGCCTTTGATGCGATTGAAACACCATTTGGTAAAACTGATAAAATAATTGGTGGAGCTGGTACATACATCGCTTTATCTTCGTCATTTTATACAAAAGACCAAAAAATCGTTGCGGTTGTGGGAGAAGATTTTCCACAAGAAATGTTGGACACTTTAGCTTCGAAAGGAGTTGATTTGGAAGGACTTCAGATCAAACAAGGCGAAAAAACATTCTTCTGGTCAGGTCGTTACCACAACGATATGAATTCACGCGATACCTTAGTTACGGAATTGAATGTATTGGAGCATTTTGATCCGATTATTCCAGCAAGCTATCAAGGAGTTGAGTATTTAATGTTGGGGAATTTAAGCCCACAAGTTCAAAGAAGCGTTATCGAACGTTTGGAAACGCGTCCAAAGTTAATTGCAATGGACACGATGAATTTCTGGATGGAAATTGCTTTGGATGAATTAAAGAAAACAATGGCGTTGGTTGATGTATTAATCATCAACGATGAAGAAGCACGTCAATTATCAGGAGAATATTCATTGGTAAAAGCATCGAAAGTAATACGTGCGATGGGACCAAAGTACTTGATCATTAAAAAAGGTGAACACGGAGCATTATTGTTCCATGGAGAAAATGTATTCTTCGCTCCAGCTTTACCGTTGGAAGAAGTATTTGATCCAACTGGAGCAGGTGATACCTTTGCTGGTGGATTCATGGGTTACATTGCTGCAACGGATGATGCGTCTTTCGACAATATGAAACGTGCAATTATCGCTGGTTCAGCTTTGGCGTCTTTCTGTGTTGAGAAATTTGGTACAGAACGCTTAACCGATATTACACGTGAAGAAGTTGATGCACGAATTGAAGAGTTCGTTGCGTTGACAAATTTTGAAATGGTACAAACTGTAGGATAAATTCCTTATTTCTGGGTTATGGAAAACATTGCTTTAATTGAAGAATTAAAAACGTTAGCGCAAAACGAAGATGCATTAGCGGTAAATCGTGAAGTGAACGAATTGAAAGTACGTTTCGACGATTATATTTTAGAAGAAGAACGCAAAGATCAAGTGGCTGCTTTGGAAGCACAAGTGCAAGGTGAAGAATATGAGCCGAAAGACTTTAAGCCTGTGAAAGATGCGTTTTTTGAATTGTATAACATTTACCGTGAGCGTCGTAAAGAACAAGTTGACGCACGCAATGCCATAGAATCAGAAAACCTAAAACAAAAACGCAACTTAATCAATCGCTTGAAAGATGTGATTGAGAAAGAAGAGAATATTGGCGCGGCTTTTACTGCCTACAAAGAAATCCATGAAGCATGGAAAAAAGTAGGTGATATTGCACGTGACAAACGCGACGAAATTCAACACGAATATTCACGTTTGTTGGAAGATTTCTTCTACAACATGAAGATTTACCGTGAATTGAAAGAGCACGATTTGAAACGCAACTACCAATTAAAATTGGATGTGATTACGCAATTGGAAGCGTTGAAAAACACTGAATCGATTCGTGAAGTTGAAGCAGCATTGAAAACACTTCAAAATGAGTGGGAAGGAATTGGACCAGTTATCAATGATGAATGGGAAAACCTTAAAGCGAAATATTGGGAAAATGTGCGTACGGTTTATGATCGTATCAACGCGTTTTACGATGAGCGTCGTTCTACTCTTCTAGAAAATCTTGCAAAGAAAAAAGAATTGTTAGTGGAAGCAGCGGCAGTTGTTGCAACGAAAGCTGAAAATACAAGCGTTAAAATGTGGGACGAGGCAACTGAAAAATTGTTGGCTTTACAAGAAAAATGGAAAACTATTGGTTTTGGTCCGCGCAAAGAAAACGAAGAAGTTTGGCAAGAATTCAGAGCTCATTGTGATGCATTCTTTGCTTCGAAAAAAGAATTCTTTGGAACGATTCAAGAGAAATTCAACAAAATTGCTGAAGCGAAACAACGCATTATCGATCAAGCAATAGCATTGAAAGAATCAACTGATTGGAAAACAACAGCTGACAAATTGGTACAATTGCAAAAACAATGGAAAACCGTTGGTCATGCGGGACAAAAATTAGAGCAAAAATTGTGGTCTGATTTCCGTGGAGCTTGTGATGCATTCTTTAATGCGCGTACGAAACATTTCGAAGAGCAAGACAAACAATTGGAAACGAATCTGCATGCAAAACAAACGATTATCGCTGCGATTGAAACTTATGTACTTCCCACAGACAAAAAACAAGCCTTGGCAGATTTAAGAGAATTCACGAATTCATTTAATGCTGCTGGGAAAGTTCCAATGAAAGACAAAGATGCAATCTATAATCAATATAAAACAGCGATTGATGCGCACTATGGTAAATTGAAATTGGAAGGTGCTGAAAAAGAAAAAGTGATGTTCGAAGCACGCATGGAAACATTGGCTTCATCACCGGATGCGAGTCGTGCGTTTGCAAAAGAAAAAGCAGATATTCGTCAGCAAATCGAACACTTGAAAAACGATATATTACAATATGAAAACAACCTTGGTTTCTTCGCGAAATCGAAAGGAGCTGATTTGTTGCGTAAAGAAGTAGAAGGAAAAATCAATGCGTCAAAAGCAAAAATTGATGCCTTGATCCGTAAATTGAAGATGATTCCAAATGAATAGATTCATTAATGCAGTATTGCTATTTGTGTTATTCCCAACAATGTTGATGACAATATTGATTGGGTTTGACATTTCCATCGACATGTTTAAAATCAGAACGACAGGTGCAGCTTTGCCTTATCGTTTTGAAATTTTATTGGGATTGGGATTATTTATTTTAATCGTCAATGTGCGCAGAAGCGTTCGTCGCTGGATGGGTATGCGTTTAGTGAATCAAGTTGAAAAATTCAAATGGAACCAACCAATGTGTGAAGAGCGCATAAAGCGTGTGCGCACGTACAACTTCTTGGAAGGCTTTGTTATGTTATTTGTTGCAATTACGCTATACGTTGTTTCTCCTGAAGCCTGGATGCCAGCAATCGGTTTTGCTTTTTGCACCTTGGACAATTTGATTTTTACAATTGTTGGAATTCGTGGCAAACGTTTTAGAGCCGGAATCACAAGTAAAGCAGTTATCACTGCTGATCGCGAAGTAAATTTGGTTTATTTTAGCGGACTTCGTAAGGTAACGATTCATCAGCAATCGTTGTTCTTCGATTATATTAAAGATTTACAATTATCGTTTCCTGTTGATTGTATTCAGAAAGAACAAAAAAATGAATTTTTCGAAACACTGGAATCACAGTTAGACCGCGATAAAGTCTTTATTACAAAGAATCGCTAGATCGAATTGCATAATTCGCTGCTTCATAATTCGAATCCATTTCAATTATGAAACTTCTTTCCTGTAGATTTTAACTGTGGATATTACTTTCTAAACGTGACAAAACGTATCTCCTCTTTCAAATTATTTTGCGCATCTGCCAGTTTAAAAATTGGAATATAGCGTCCACCACCCAATTCAGCAGCTTCTTTCATATCATTTTCATCCATCGGTTTGTTTTTTATTCCAACCACTGACATTTGAATTCCTTTACGCTTGTATTTTTTAATAAATTTCTTGTAATCGTCTGAACTGCGATTAAATGCACCATCCGTGATAACTATAATTTGGTTCACACCATCATCTAAATACCCTTTCAGACATTGCTTATATCCCAATTTAATCCCTGCCCCTCCTGCCGTCAAACCAGAGGCTTTCAATTCTTCAACTTCTTTATTGATTTTCTCCTTGTCAGAACCGGAAGTTGGAGGTAACAATACCATCGCTTCGGTAGCATAAGTAACAATTCCCATTTTATCCTGAGGACGCAACATTTGTGTTAATTGAAACAACGAAAACTTCATCAATTCGATTTTATCCACTTGTTTCATTGAAGCAGAGACATCCAAAACAAATACAACGTTAATCGGCTTAAAATACTCTTCATTAAAATTGTTTTTATCCAACTGAGCCAATTCTAAAGGAATCGATGAATTTTCTACTTCTGTTGTAGTTTCATTGTTCAATTGATTTTCCAAATTTTGTTCAACTTGCTCAACAACCACAATTTCAATCACAGAATCTTTTTGGGCAATTTCTGGTTCAATAGGTTTTGGCAACGGTGTTTCGATAATTGGGTCCTTTTCCAATTCCAAAATGACATAATTACGCTGGAAATTAACGTAGGCACCTAATTCAGCTGGAAGATATCCGTCATGCGTTGCATAGAAATAACTTAATCCCAAGGTTGATTCCTTTTTAATTTTGCCATTTTTATCGGTTTCATTTGCCCAGATCGGTTGACCATTTTGAATCATTGTAACTTCAGAATGATCCAATGGCTTTCTCGTTTCTTTGTCTACTGTAACAACAGTCAAATCAAAGTTGTTTGCTTTTCCTCCCGGACGGGATGAGAAATCAGGACAGGAAGTGAATGCACTTAAATTATCTTGAGGCAATTCAGTTATGTTTCCGGTCAATTTTACAAGTGTTGCTTCATTCTTGTCACTTGTAAAGATTTGCACTTCGTAATTGAATCTTCCTTTTGCCTTCGGATTTACTTGTAGTCGAACAATAATTGAACTATCCGGGTCAATGAATTGTCCATTTACAATATAAACAACATCGTAGGGTTTTTTTACGCTTAAAAGGTATTCTTTTTTCGAACCAACGTTCTTTACAACAATATCAACAAAATGATCGTCATACGGCTCTAAATCGCCAAAATCATGCTTTGTAGATTCGAATTGAATTTGAGAAACACCATTGAATCCAATAAACGCAATAAAAAAGAAGAGAAATAATTTCATGGGGTCAAATATATCAAAAAACGAACCGACAATTAATGGTTACAGAAAGACATAAAAAAAGCCCCGAACATGCGGGGCTTTTTTCAAGTTTTATTTTGTATTAGTGCTTGCAGGCACCGTCACATTTTGCTTTGTCTTTGCATTTTGATGGATCTTTACATGCTTTTTTATCAGCACAACAAGCTCCTTCTTTTTCGCATTTACCACCACCGATGAATTTACCATCTTTTCCGTAGTGAGCCAAACACATTTCTTTTTCTTCAGCTGAACAACCTAAAGAATCACACATCTTAGCACATTCGTCTTTCGACATTGTAGCGCATTTAGACATGTCACATTTTCCGATCATTGTCTCGCCTTTTTTATGTGCTTCACATGTTGCTCCACCATTGTGACAATCTTTCATGTCTTTGTGACATTCCATTTTACCATGACATTGTTCCATTCCACACCCTTCTTTACCTGCTTTATCAGTACCATGACCGTTTCCTAAGATTGGAGCGATAACTAAACCAATCAAACACGTCAATTTGATTAAGATGTTCATTGAAGGACCTGAAGTATCTTTAAATGGATCTCCAACTGTATCTCCAGTTACTGCAGCTTTGTGAGCATCAGAACCTTTGTACGTCATTTCACCGTTAATTTCAACACCTGCTTCGAATGATTTTTTAGCGTTATCCCAAGCACCACCTGCGTTGTTTTGGAACACTGCCCAAAGAACACCTGATACTGTTACACCCGCCATATAACCACCTAACATCTCAGCGATCAATTGATTGTCTGTACTGTAAACCAATTTGCCTAACAAAACAATTGCAATTGGGAAACCGATTGTTAAGATTCCTGGCAACATCATTTCACGTAATGCAGCTTTAGTAGAAATCTCAACACATTTACCGTATTCTGGTTTACCAGTTCCTTCCATAATTCCTGGAATTTCTTTGAACTGACGACGAACCTCATATACCATGTCCATTGCAGCTTTACCAACTGAATTCATTGCTAATGCAGAGAATACAACTGGAATCATACCACCAACAAACAACATTGCTAATACTGGTGCTTTAAAGATGTTAATTCCATCAATTCCAGTGAAAGTTACATAAGCAGCAAACAATGCTAAAGATGTCAAAGCAGCAGATGCGATTGCGAATCCTTTACCCGTTGCAGCAGTTGTGTTACCAACTGAATCCAAAATATCTGTACGTGTACGAACTTCTTTAGGTAATTCACTCATTTCAGCGATACCACCTGCGTTATCAGAAATTGGTCCGAAAGCATCGATTGCTAATTGCATAGCTGTCGTAGCCATCATTGCAGAAGCAGCCAAAGCAACACCGTAGAATCCTGCTAATGCATATGATCCCCAGATTGCACCAGCGAACAAAATAACAGTTGGGAATGTAGAAATCATACCTGTTGCTAAACCAGCGATTACGTTAGTTCCTGCACCTGTTGAAGATTTTTGAACGATTTTTAAAACTGGTTTAGTACCCAAACCTGTATAGTATTCAGTTACAGATGAAATAGCTCCACCAACAATCAATCCGATAATAGTAGCGTAGAATACACGCATTGAAGAAATATCTTTAGAACCTTCACCGAAGAAATCCATTTTCATTGTTTCTGGCAACATATATTTTACCAAAACGAAACATGCAATTGCAGTTAAAATGATAGAAACCCAGTTACCTATATTCAATGCAGTTTGAACTTGTTTTTCTTTCGCTTCGTTGCTAGTGATTTTCACCAACATTGTTCCTACAATAGAGAACAAAATACCGAAACCTGCAATTGCCATTGGTAATAAGATAGGTCCGATTCCACCGAAAATATCTTCGATTTTACCACCCATATCTTTAATTACATAGTTACCAAGAACCATTGCCGCTAAAACTGTCGCAACATACGAACCGAATAAATCCGCTCCCATACCTGCAACGTCACCTACGTTATCTCCAACGTTATCTGCAATTGTAGCAGGGTTACGTGGATCATCTTCTGGAATTCCAGCTTCAACTTTACCAACTAAGTCAGCACCAACGTCAGCAGCTTTCGTATAAATACCACCACCAACACGTGCAAACAATGCAATTGATTCAGCTCCTAAAGAGAATCCAGCTAAAGTTTCAAGAACGATTGTCATGTCTTCTGTTGAAGTCCATTGACCTTTCATAAAGATTTGGAAGAAGATAATGAAGAATGCTGTTAAACCTAAAACTGCTAAACCAGCAACTCCCAATCCCATTACAGTACCACCACCGAAAGAAACTTTCAATGCTTGCGGCAAACTTGTACGAGCAGCTTGCGTTGTTCTAACATTTGTTTTAGTAGCAATTTTCATCCCCATGTTTCCAGCCAGTGCTGAAAAGAATGCACCGAAAATAAATGCAACTACAATTAAGATGTGCGTAGTTGGTACGATAAACGAAATACCAGCTAAAACAGCACTCGCTCCAACAACGAAAATTGCTAATAAGCGATACTCAGCTTTCAAAAATGCAAGCGCACCTTCATAGATGTAATCTGAAATTTCTTTCATTTTTCCATCACCTGCGTCTTGTTTTAAAACCCAAGATCTTTTAATCCACATAAAAAGTAGACCAATTATTGCCATTACTATTGGCACATAAATCATCATTGACCCCATAAAAGTTAAATTTTTGTATTGTTTTTAGTCGCGCCAAAAGTAGAAGATTTCACACACTTCTGCAAATTTGAACGCTAAATTGTAATTCGCCTATCCTACGGAACTTTAATCCATAAGTTACAGATTGCGAACTATTTCAATACTAAACCGTTTTTCAGTTTGATAATTTTTGGTTTAAGAAGAACCTATAAAGCTTGTTTAACCTTGTTTTTTAAGGTATTAATATCCATTCCTCCACTTTGTCTCCATACAATTTCTCCTTTTTTGAATAGAATAAATGTTGGAACACCTCGGATTTTAAATTTATCAGAAACATCTGGGTTTTTGTCCACATCAATTTTTAAGACACGAACTTGCGAACCCATCTCATCCTTTAATCGATCTAAAACTGGACTCATCATTTTACACGGTCCGCACCAAGTTGCATAAAAATCTACCAATGTTGGTGTGTCTGACTTTACGATATCACTGAATTTACCCATTGTGTTTTTTTTGCAAAGTTAATACTCAAATTTCAATAAAAATGTAACAAACGTTTCATTCAACTGAGCTTAAAACCCACTTTTACATCAAAAATCAAAAGAACAACAAGCAATAATGATTTCTACCTATCTTTGTCGCGTGAGACTGTTAAAATCGACCGGTAGTTCTATTCTTAAATTACTCTTGTTTTGGGTAATCATTTTTGATATTGAACGCATTCTTTTTTCCATACACAATTGGGGGAAATTTTCAGATATTGGTTTTGGAGAATGGCTGTTAGCATTTGTCTATTCGTTACGTTTAGATTTAGCTACTGCTGCACTTTTAAGTTTATTACCAATCGTACTTTTGGTTCTTTTCTTCGTTTATCCAAACAAATGGATTAAACGTTCTTTTTATTGGGTCGTTTTCATCGAATTTTTATTGTGTGCAATGATTCATGGTGGAGAAATCAATGCCTATCCAGAATGGAACACAAAATTAACAACACGTGTTTTTACCCATTTGTTAAATCCTGATGAAGTCGTTCGAACTGCTGATTACAGTATGACAATATGGTTTGTAATTTATGCATCTATTGAAGTATTTTTGAGTTACAAACTCATGCGAATGATGTTTAAATTCAAGGAAACAACTCAAACATTCTCTTGGTTAATACGCCTTCCTATTGCACTAGTAACATTAGCAATATCAGGAATTATTTTTGTAATTATTGGTCGTGGCGGAACTCAACCGATTCCGATAAATTACGATGCAGCATATTACACAAAAGGATATGTTCCAAATGATCTTTCAGTAAACTCCGTGTATTTTTTCGCCAAGAGCTTTATGCAGTACAACCGAAGTGAAATTGGCGCGATGTTCCCAATTATTCCAGAAAAAGAGGCTAAAAAAGAATTGGACGATTTTTATTCCTATCCTTTGGAACATGATCGAAAAATATTCACAACTGATCGACCAAACATCGTGTTCATCATTATGGAAAGTTGGACAGCCAATGCGATTAGTTCGATTTCTGGTCAACCAGGTGCAACACCTTATTTTGATCGTTTAGCGCGAAAAGGATTGTTATTTACGAATATATACTCGACAGGCGGAACATCTGAAGTTGGTAACTCCAGCATATTCAGTGGATATCCTGCTTTACCGGAGATTTCAATATCAATGCAGCCCGATAAACACCGCAAGATTCCTTCATTCAATCAAGATTTGAAAAAATGGGGTTATACTTCTCATTACATTTTTAGTGGGGATTTGAAATATGGAAATATTGGATCTTACTTTATGGACCATGGATTTGATGTTGTGGAGGATGAAAATGATTTTCCTGGAAATATTAAACGTGGTAAACTAAATTACTATGATGAAGATTTATATGATTTATTGATTCAAAAAATCAACAAAACAAAAGGTCCTTTTATGCATTGTGCCTTTACTGGCAGCACACATTCTCCTTACGATTATCCAAATCGAGGAACTCAAAAATGGAACGGAGCTGAAGCTGATTTCATGAGTTCAATGTTTTATGCAGATAAGTGTTTGGATGATTTTATGGCCAAATGCAAAAAACAGAAATGGTACAAAAACACCATTTTTGTGATGGTTGCAGATCACGGACATGCATCTCCGAACGCACCAAATCCAAATCTTGGTGCCTATTTCCATGTTCCTTTATTGATTTTTGGTGAACCATTAAAGAAGGAATACCGCGGAGAAACCATAGAAACAATTGGTTCACAAGCTGATATTGTTCGAACTTTGTTGTATCAAATGGGTGGTGATTATAAACGCTACACATGGTCGAAAGATTTGTTGAATCCAAATTGTCCTCAATTTGCATTACACACAATTAACCGTGGTTTTGGTTGGATAACGGATAAAGGAAATTTCAGTTTTCACATGGATGCGAAGAATTATCCTGATCAAACATTTAGTAAAAAAGTACTAAAAAAAGAGGAAAAACGTTGTCACTCCTACATGTCACTGATTTACAAAGAATATAAGGAACTTTAATATGTTGCAATCCGAACGTTTTCAATCGTATAAACTCATTCTATTTGTCGCACTATTTGTTCGATTAATTGCCACGATTTTTTCTCAAGGATATGGTATGCATGATGATCATTACCTCATCATTGAAGCTTCCGCATCTTGGGTTGACGGTTATGATTACAATCGCTGGTTGCCATGGACAGAAGGTAGTGGCGGAACTCCTGAAGGTCATAGTTTTACGTATGTTGGACTAAACTATGTTTACTTCTCAATAATGAAATTTATAGGAGTTGTTGATCCAAAAATACTAATGTTGGTCAATCGTTTGATTCATGCCTTGGCTTCTATGGTTGTTGTTATTTACGGAATTAAAATCACAGAGAAATTATCGAATAAAGAAACTGCGACAAAAGTAGGTTGGATACTTGCATTGCTTTGGATCATGCCTTTTATTTCCGTGCGAAACTTGGTTGAGGTAGCAGCTTTGCCTTTCCTTATTTATGGCGTTTGGTTATTGATTAAAAATGAAAAACTTGGAAATTTCTTAATCTCTGGTTTATTTATCGGAATGGCTGTTTCGTTCAGGTATCAAATTGGTGTTTTTGCATTGGGAATTGCGGCGTATTACTTTTTTAAATGGCAGTTCAAACCGTTTTTACTTTTTTCAATCGGCGTGTTAATCGTATTCGGACTCACACAAGGATTGGTAGATTACTTTATTTGGGGTTATCCTTTTGCCGAATTCATTGGTTATGTTACTTACAACATGAAAGAAGGGACAGGTTATTTGCCAAACCAAAATTACTTCATGTATTTCATTGTTTTAATGGGTTCACTTTTTGTTCCATTGGGAATTTTAGTAATGGTCGGCTTTTTCAAAAGTTATAAAAAGTATGCCTTACTATTTATCCCGACTTTAGCATTTATCCTTTTTCACACCTTGTATCCAAACAGACAAGAGCGCTTCGTTTTATCTGTGTTACCGTTTTTCATTATTCTTGGTGTCATGGGTTACCAACTTTTTAAAGAAAGTAAAACACGTGAAAATTTATGGAAGATTTCTATGATTGCTTTTTGGGTATTGAACATTCCCTTTCTTTTCTTTTCGATGACCATGTATTCAAAGAAATCACGTGTTGAAGCAATGTATCATTTGTACAATAATTCAATCGATAAAGAAGCAATATTACTTGAAGGTTCTGCAGATGGACGAACTTCAATGATGCCAAAATTTTATGCAAAAAGCTGGTATTGCAATTTTTCAGAACGAATAGATACTACACAACACTTATTAGTGAATCCAATTAGTCAATACGATTACATCTTCTTCTTCGATGAAAAAGATCTACAAAAGCGCATTCAACAATACAAAACAATCTATCCAAAAATGACCTTGGATAAAAAATGTGAGCCAAGTTTAGTCGATAAATTACTCCGCGATTTGAATCCTCGAAATGCTAATGAGTACATTGAGATATGGAAAACGAATAGGTCTAGAAATTAGAATTTAGAGATAGATTTTAGAGTTATCGAAATGAAAGTATTAGTGGTACGTTTTAGTTCTATTGGAGATGTCGTATTAACGACACCAATTGTGCGCGCCATAAAAAATCAATTAAATTGTGAGGTTCATTTTATTACCAAAAAAGGATTCAAAGGGATTATAGAAAATAATCCGAACGTCGATAAAATTTACACCATTGAAAAATCAATCAATGAAGTGATTTCAGCACTGAAAACTGAGCAATACGATTATGTAATTGATTTGCACAGAAATGTTCGAACATTTGCCTTAAAAAGAAAACTAGGATGCAAGTCCTACTCTTTCCCAAAATTGAATCTTGAAAAATGGTTATTGGTCAATTTCAAACGCGCTGCAATGCCCGAAAAACATGTTGTAGATCGTTATTTTGAGGCGGTAAAACCATTAGGGGTTGTGAACGATAACTTGCCATGTGATTATTTCATTCAAGAACAAGACGAAGTAATTATTTCTGAAGTTTTTGATTTAGTCCCGAAATCATACATTACAATTGCTATTGGTGCACAATTCGCAACCAAACGAATGCCTATTTCTAAATTAGAAGCTATTATTCAAGAAATTCAAAAGCCGATTATTTTAGTTGGCGGACCAACAGATAAAGAGTTAGCCCATCGTTTAATTGAACGTTTTTCGGGAAAAGCGCTTTATTCAGCATGTGGGAATTTTAACTTATCTCAATCAGCCAGTATTGTAAAGCAATCAGCAGTTCTTTTGACAAATGACACCGGAATGATGCACATTGCGTCTTGTTTTGAAATACCAACCGTTAGTGTTTGGGGAAACACTGTTCCTGAATTGGGAATGTATCCTTACTTTCCGAAGGCAAAAGAAAACTTTTCCATCCACGAAGTGAAAGGATTGAAATGCCGTCCTTGTTCTAAAATTGGATTTAAAGAATGTCCAAACAAGCACTTTAAGTGTATGCAAGAGCAAAATAGTGCTGAAATTGTTAAGGATTTAAATGAACGCTTTATTGATTCAAACTAAATTAGTTGCGTCATTTTAAAAGTTTTAAACTACTTTATTTCATTATTTTAGATGACAAATAAAGCGAATGATTCCAATTCATGATATTTCTGAGGGTAAAAAAAAGGATGTGATTATCAATCAATTGGTGAGCTTGACCCACTATGATTCTAGTGAGCCTCATCGGCATAATTATTTTGAATTCTTTTTCTTTCAGAAAGGTGGTGGTACACATACGATTGATTTTATCGAATTTACTATTGAATCAAATGCCATTCATATTGTCGCGCCTGGACAAGTACATCAGGTGAAAAGGGAATTAGATTCGAATGGTTTTGTGTTTTTATTTGATATCAATTCATTTGACACCCATAAAACAATAGAAAGTTTCTTGTTAGACCATATTTGTTTAGATGTAACGGAATTCAATCCTTGTTACCATTTTCCGGCAAACTTAAACGAAGATATTATTTTTGTGGTTAACAAAGCCTGGCGCGAATTTAATTCTGAAGCAGCCTTAAAAAATCAATTCGTATTAAATCAGCTTAGTGAGTTAATGCTGTATTGCATGCGTTTAAAAACAAAGGATACAGGTACCCTTGATCCTAAACACAATTCCGTTTATATTGCCTTTCGTCGTTTGCTGAACAAAGAATTTAAAAACTTGAAAAAAGTAATGGATTATGCCTCTATACTTCACATCACTGAAAAACAACTCAATGACATTGTTCACACCAAAACAGGCGAAAATGTAAGTACGCTTATTTACAAACAACTGATTCTGGAAGCAAAAAGACTGTTGAATACGGGCATGGCTGCAAAAGAAGTGTCGTACGAATTGAATTTCGCCGATCCGGGTCATTTCAGCAAGTTTTTTAAAAGTCAAACTGGACTTTCACCCTCCGATTTTCGAAATGTACATGAATAAGGAAGAATTGTACATTGTGCACCCTTAATTCGTGAGTTACATTTGCTTTAAACAAAATTGAAAGGCCATGAAAAGAAAAATAATGTTAGCAGGATTTACACTGTTTATGATAACAGCAAGTAGCCACGCTCAAGAATGGTTTCAAGTAGCATCTGGAACCAACAAAAAACTAAATACGATTGATTTTCCATCATCAACAGTTGGTTACATCGGTGGAAATGATAGTCTCCTTTTAAAAACAACCGATGGTGGACAAAACTGGTCGCCTGTAAATTATACTGGGATCACATTTTATCCGGGAGGTGAGCACATTATCAACCTTCAATTTATTACAGAAAATATAGGATTCATTACAGTTGGACCCTACTTAGGAAGTTATAAAACAATCAATGGTGGTTTAACATGGACAGCAATAACTGATTTAACAACTTGTTTTAACCAAGGCTTGTACTTTTTTGATGAAAACAATGGATTTATTGGTGGATCTGGTTGTTTTCAAGGTGAAAAAATGAATAAAATGACCGCTGGAATTTGGAGTGAACCAACTATAAACACCTCAACATGGAATGCTGATCATCGAATTGTTGATTATGATTTTTCGAGCACAAATATGGGATTAGCAGCAAGTAGAAGTGGATATGTTCTTAGAACAACTAACGGTGGAGCCAATTGGGATACCATTCCAACACCGGGTGTACCAATGAATCCCTTGACATCCATTTTAATTGTCAATAATAATTTGGCCTATGCTGGATATGAATCAATTAACACTGGTTTTGGATTATACATTTCAACAGATAATGGATTAACTTGGCAAGAGGACATGAATTCAGCCACATTCTTATATCCCGATTTCTTGGCATTACATGAATCTGGTGATGGGACCGTTTATTCTGGTGGAAATTCTTCTTCCATGTCCAGTGGAGCTATTTTCGATAGTCCAAATGATGGAACAACTTGGAATTATTCAATCGTTGACCAACAAATCAATGGTATTTCTTCTTACAATGACACGATAGTTTTTGCGGTTGGTGATAGTGGTTATATCGTAGTAAACCAAGATTGGGGAACTGCCTCGTTAAATAATCTTACATTGAATTCAGCTTCAATTGACGTTTTTCCTAATCCAGTTGCTGACGAATTAAATTTTATTCGAATACAAGGTATAATTGATGACAATTCACAGGTTTTAATATTCTCTGTTTCAGGAGAGTTAGTTTTGACGGAGGTGTTGAGTGAACGCGTGAATGTATCAAACCTAAAGAATGGAATTTATTTGGTTAAAATTGAAACGCCGAATGGTGTGCTTACCAAAAGGATAATAAAAAACTAAATATTCACTATTGAAGTCGACTGAATCTATGGGTTCAGTCGCTTTTTCGTTTTAACACCCGGAATGAAAACACAAAAGTAATATGTAAAATTATTCTTCTAAGAACAATTTTTTCAATTCAGAGGCATCGCTAGGCTTCATTTTTCCTGCTAAAATCAAACTCAATTGTTTTCTTCTCAATGCACCCTCAAAACGCGCTTTTTCTTCATCTGTTTCAGGAATCAATTCTGGAACTTGAATTGGTCCACCATTTTGATCTACTGCTACAAACGTGTAAATAGCTTCATTGCATTTTTCGCGTTTACCCGTAACATGATCTTCAACAAAAACGTCTACGAACACTTCCATCGATGAACTAAAAGCACGTGAAACTTTCGCTTCCAATGTTACAATTGAACCATGATTGATTGGTTTTTGAAAAGCCACATTATTAACTGAAGCAGTAACCACAACTCGCTTTGAATGACGATGCGCGGAAACACTTGCTATAACATCCATCCATGCCAACAATTGTCCACCAAATAGATTTCCAAGCGTGTTAGTGTCGTTTGGAAGTACAACTTTCGTAGTAATAGATAAGGTTTCAGCTGCTTTTCTAGATTTCATGTGTGTTTTTTAGGGCAAAATTACGATTAACCATTACAATTACTGTGATTTCACTAGTGAATTTTAAATCTTTTTATAAAATTCTCAAGGACATCAATAAATACTTGAATTTCTGAAGCCATTCATTATCTTTACAATCGATTAGATGAAAATTATGGACAAACTTATCGCAGCATTTCCACAAAATATATTAGATGCTTTAGCAATCGCTGAGGCTCAAAATTTCCAACAACCAAAAGAATCTATTCACAACATTGTGATTTGTGGTATGGGCGGATCAGGAATTGGCGGTAAAATTGTTTCACAATGGATCGAAAATAAAGCTGGAGTTCCGGTAATAATTTTACAAGATTATGATTTACCTGCATTCGTTAGCAAACATTCTTTAGTTATTGGTTCATCGTATTCTGGTAATACAGAAGAAACAATGACAAGTGTTCATGAAGCAAAATCTCGTGGTGCTCATATTATTGGAATTACTTCAGGAGGTGAAATGAAAGCATTTTGTGAAGCAAACAAGTATGATTATGTGATTGTTCCTGGAGGAAATCCACCACGATCCGCAACAGCTTTTTCCATCGTTCAATTGATGAACATCTTTGTTCAACTTGGTTTGATTGAATCATCTGCCATAAATGAGCTAAAATCATCATATCAATTGTTAATTGACGAAACAGAAGCAATTCATTCGCTTGCAAAAAATATTGCTGATTTCCTGTACGGAAAAGTTGGTGTTATATATTCCAGCCCACAATATGAAGCAGTAGCGATCCGCGCACGTCAACAATTCAACGAAAACTCTAAATACCTAGTTTGGCACCATACTATTCCAGAAATGAACCACAATGAACTTGTTGGTTGGGGCGGTGGTGACGAACGTTTTAAAGTGTTGATGCTGCACACAAACGATATGAATCCACGCAATCAAAAACGTTATGAAATCACAAAAGATATCATTTCGAAAAAGGCTGCTGGAATCATGGAAATCGAAGCTATCGGAAACACACAAATAGAAAAATCATTCTATCTGATTCATCTTGTAGATTGGGCTTCTTATTATTTGTGTGATTTGAACAAAGTCGACATTATGGATATCAAAGTAATTGATTTCTTAAAAGACGAACTTTCTAAATTCTAAAAATGCTTCCTGAAGTTCATTTTCGCGATCTTGGTCTAATTGATTACAAAGAGGCCTGGGATATACAGGAAGTGCTTTTCAATGAATCAATCCAAAAAAAAATACGCATTCGCAATGGTGAAGAAGGTCTATTCACTGTGAATCACCTATTGTTTTGTGAGCATCCACATGTTTATACCTTGGGTAAAAGTGGAAGTGAAAGCAATTTACTGCTTAACGAAAATGGTTTAGCGGAAAATGACGCTACTTATTATAAAATCAACCGTGGTGGCGATATCACCTATCATGGTCCAGGGCAATTGGTTGCCTACCCTATTTTCGATTTAGATTATTTCTTTACCGACATTCATAAATACATGCGCTATCTTGAGGAGGCTGTAATACAAACGCTTGCTCATTTCGGTATTCAAGGCGGCCGTGTTGATGGACTCACAGGGGTTTGGATTGAAGGTGATACACCTCGTGCCCGCAAAATCTGTGCAATGGGAGTTAAAAGTTCTCGATGGGTAACCATGCACGGAATTGGTTTTAATGTAAATTCAGATTTATCCTATTTTTCTCACATAATTCCTTGTGGAATTGATGACAAAGCCGTAACTTCCATGCAACAAGAGTTGGGATACGCCCTTTCAATGGCTGAAGTTTCTTCTATCTTGAAACAAAAATTAGCAGATCAATTCCACTACAAGTATGTCGAAAAAATCGAATAGTATCGCCCGGAAAATCAAAAAAACACTTCGGTTTTTCCTTTTCTTCGTTCTGGGATTATTAATTCTAGTTAATTTATTTATTGTTCTTTCCGGACGATTTTACATATACAAAGGTATTCGTCATACTTATTTAGAAGGCAGGACTGGTCCAAGTATTTATGATTTATCAATTTTCCCTTACAGCACATTAAGTAAGGCAGACTCAACACAAGAGTGGAACAAATCAACGCCTTTTAACACCTTTAAATTAAGTCAGAAGGATCAACAATTCTTTGATGAATTAGATACAAAAGCTTTTTTAGTGTTTAAAAATGATTCTCTTCTATTTGAGAAATACTATGATGAACAAACAGCATCAACAGTATCTAATTCCTTTTCTGCTGCAAAAACGGTCGTTACCTTGTTGATTGGAATCGCCATTGAGGAGGGAAAAATTAAAAGTCTTGACGAACCCGTTGGAAATTATATTGCAAGTTATAATTCAAATGGAAAAGAAAAAATAACCATTCGCCATCTTTTAATGATGTCTTCAGGATTGGATTGGGAAGAAAGTGGTGCGAATCCACTATCTGAAAATGCGGAATCGTACTACGGCACAGATCTATATGGCCTGGTTTCGCGACAAAAAGCAATCGAAGAACCTGGAAAAAAATTCAATTACCAAAGTGGAAACTCACAATTGCTAGGCTTCATTATAGAAAAAGCAACTGGTAAAAGTGTAACTGAATACACCCAAGAGAAAATTTGGAAACAAATAGGAACGGAACATGAGGCTTATTGGAGCTTAGATAAGGAAAATGGTGATGAAAAGTCGTTTTGTTGCATTTATGCTACTGCGAGAGATTTTGGTAGACTTGGGAAACTGATTCTTCAAAACGGTAAATGGAATCAGAAGCAGATTGTTCCAGAATGGTATATGAAAGAAATGGTTAAAACGCCAAATTTGTCTACGGAAGAAGGAATCGTCAACATGCGTTACGGTTTGCACATTTGGACTTATAAAGGAGGTAAAACACCTATTTATTATTGCCGTGGAATAAAAGGACAATATATCATTTCAATTCCTTCAGAAAATTTAGTCATTGTGCGTCTTGGTATGAAACGAAACGATAACTTTGTCATCCCGGAAGAGAAAAAAGGAGACAAAGCATATTGTAAAGCCAATAATGCAAAGGTTGGACACCCAACAGATTTTTTCACTTTTCTTCGACTGGGCAGAGAAATTGCAGCTCAAAAGGATTAACACATTATGAAAGAAGGATTATTAGGACCAAAAGTTGAAAATGTAGGTGTAGCAGTAGTGCTAGAAAAAGGTGAAGATAACGCAGATATTTATAACGTCTACTTGTTGAACTTGCGTGATGATATTATGGAAGGAATCATTATCACAAGTACTGGATATGGCGAAAATGTAACTACAGGTGAACGCATTAAGACTTCAACCTTGCGAAGATGTATTGAGTTAATGTTGCCAAATGAATCTGGAAAAATTGAACCAATAATGGAAGACGTTTTTGGCTTGGCCAATGAATATTGGGTTAGTTTTTGGGTAAATGATGATATGTATGATAAGAAATTTGTCTTTCTTCCAGAAACAATTTCAAAAGATAAGATGAAAGCAATTCCAGAATTAGGACCAGGAGTCAAAGGAATATTACTTATCTAATAATTCCACCATTTCTTCAATCGAATTGATTTCAGTAATAAAATCTGTAATTAAAGAACGATTTGAATTTATTTGGTAACCACCTGCGTAAACAGGAAGTTGATTTGTATCCTTGTGGAGTTGCTTAAAAAAGTTCTTCAGGTAATTTTGGTCTACAGAGGTTAACCATGAAGTTACCAGTGCACGTGGCTTAAATCGCTCTAAACATTCCAACAAAGCATCATAAGGTAAACTTTGACCTAAATAAATAGTGAATAGCCCTTTTCTACGAATGCTGTAGTGATAAAAAAGCAAACTGATTTCATGCCATTCATGTTCAGGTAAGAAGAGAATAATTGGATGTTCAGACTTTATCGGAACTTCCAATTTATCAATGGATGAAATGATTTTTTGTCGTATCAAATTAGAAATAAAGTGTTCTTGTGCTGGATTAATCGTACCAACCATCCACATTACACCAATTCGATCTAGAAAAGGAATTAAGTTTTCTTTGAATGTTGCTTCCAAACCTTTTTCGTCAATCAAAAATTGCAAGGTGTCTTTGAACAAACCTTCGTCTAGGTTCAGTAAGGCTAAAATGAATTTTTCTGTACAACTATCAACAGATTGCTCACCCATTAAATCCCAAACTTTCGAAGAAATTTGTTCTGGTTTCATTTGAGCAATCTTCGAAATTTTGACTCCATGTTTATTCAACATAGCAATATTCAAAAGCATTGTTAGTTCTTCATCAGAATAGGTGCGAATTAACGTTTCAGTTCGATCAGGAGAAATCAGGCCGTAACGCTTTTCCCATATACGAATTGTATGAGCTTTAATTCCTGTTAAGGTTTCTAAATCTTTAATCTTATATTCTGCCATTTCCTTTGATTGATCAAGACCAACAAATGAGTTTTGAAGCTTCTATCATTCTTAAAACAAAGATAGTATCAAATTGTTTTAAACATGGAAGTAAAAAACTTATATATTTGTAACAACAGAAAGAAAATAATTCTTTCTTAAAGAATGATTTCAATGAAAAAAAGATTTTTAATACAATTTCTTTCTTACGGGCTTTTAAGCTTTTTATTGATTGGGGCCTTGCTATCTTCATGTGGTGGTAATGAAAAACCTGCAAAAGAAGATGGTGTTACTTTGGATGATGATTATTATGAATTCAAAGGCGTTAACCTAAAAGAATATGGTATTCCGGCCATTATTATGTTGCCAGATGAAACAGCTAATATTGGGGCTTCGACTAAACCAGAAATCATTCACGCGGATGGTGATTTCATTTGGGATATTAACGTTGGGGCAAACTTTAATTTACACATTGAAGATTATGGCGATTACACTGACATGGTTGAGTACAAGAAAAAAGAGCTAAAAGAGCAAGAGGTTTTCAGTATTAATTATCTTATTGATGAAAAAGATTTAATTGTTTACGAACGTAAACTGATTGTCAAAGGATCTAAAAAAGCATCTCCAAAAGTAGGTATTGAACATAAAAGTTATCATGTTTATGGTCAAAAGATTATTGACGGAATTACTTACGAATTGAGAAGTCGTGATGAAGGATATGAAGCGAAAAACATTATTGAGTTAATGGCAAAATCGATTAAATCGTTTAAACCGCAGAAATAAAAAATTCAAAAGAAGATTAAGGTTGTCCATTCGTGACAACCTTTTTTTTTGATTAATTTTGTACCATGGAATTGAATCGCGAAAATTGTTTGGAAGTTCTGGGAAATATTCAAGAACCAGATTTAAAAAAAGACATTGTATCATTAAATCTTGTTGATGATTTACAAATCACAAGCAATGAAATATCTTTAGTTGTTCATGTGTCGAATCCGGCAATGCATGCAAGAAAACGTATGCAAGAGGCTGTTGAATTTAATTTGAAACGTGTTTTTGGAAATTCTATTACAATAAACTGTCAAGTTAAACCAATTCCAAGCGAGGCAACAAAAGTTCGACGTAAGATTTTACCTGATGTGAAACACATTATTGCCATTTCTTCAGGAAAAGGTGGTGTTGGAAAATCTACAGTTACAGCAAATTTAGCAGGCGGTTTAGCAAAAGCAGGTTACCGAGTTGGTATAGTTGATGCAGATATTTATGGTCCTTCAATGCCAACTATGTTTGATGTTGTCAATGAGCGCCCAACTATGATTGATGTGGAAGGAACGCCGATGATTAATCCTGTTATCGCATATGGAATCAAATTACTCTCCATTGGCTTTTTCACTGAACAAGACAATGCAGTTGTTTGGCGCGGACCAATGGCTGCAAAAGCGATGACTCAAATGTTCACAGATGCGTATTGGGGAGAATTGGATTATTTATTAATTGATCTTCCTCCAGGTACAGGTGACATTCACTTATCGCTTGTTCAAACAGTTCCTTTGGATGGTGCGGTAATCGTTTCGACGCCGCAAGAAGTTGCATTAGCAGATGCACGTCGTGGTGTTTATATGTTCCAAATGGACACTGTGAATGTTCCAGTTGTTGGTATCGTAGAAAATATGGCTTGGTTTACACCAGCTGAATTACCTGAAAATAAATATTATATTTTTGGCCGTGATGGTGCAAAAAATTTAGCAGAAGGAATGAATGTGCCGTTTTTAGGACATATTCCACTTGTGCAAAGTGTTCGTGAGGCAGGAGATGCTGGACGTCCAGCTGTGTTTCAAGAAAATACACCAACTGCAAGTGCTTTTGAGGAATTAGTTCGTACTTTTGTATCGAACGTTCAAGCAATTAAAGAACGTAAATTAGCTAAGGTATAACTCATGGAATTGAATAAGGTAGAGATTAGTGGGAAAGTAAACGAAGCAATTGAGCAATTACGACCTTTTTTACACGCCGACGGTGGCGATATGGAATTGGTTGAAATTACAGATGATGCTGTTGCTAGAGTACGTTTACTTGGAGCTTGTAGCGATTGTTCTATGAGTGTTATGACCCTCAAAGCTGGATTGGAAGAAGCCGTTAAAATTATGGCTCCTGAAATTCTATCAATTGAAGCTGTCGATTAACGTTTCAGCTATTCTTTAAAATCTCAACACTTTTTCGGTATCAATCTATTTTAAATAAAAAAGCCTAGAATTTCTTCCAGGCTTCTAAAATAAAAAATTAAATTTCTTATTTGGCTGCAGCAAATTTAGTAGCAACAACCTCCCAATTAATTACGTTAAAAAACGCATTGATATAATCAGGACGACGATTTTGGTAATGTAGATAATAAGCGTGTTCCCAAACATCCATAGCCAAAATTGGTGTACCATTACAGCCTTCACCCATTAATGGATTGTCTTGATTTGGAGTAGAACAAACTACCAATTTCCCACCTTCAACGCATAACCATGCCCATCCAGATCCAAAACGAGTTGCTCCTGCTTTAGCGAATTCTTCTTTAAACGCTGAGAAAGAACCGAACGCACTATTAATTGCATCAGCTAGTTCACCAGTTGGTTCACCGCCAGCATTTGGAGCCATTACTTCCCAAAATAAATTGTGATTCCAGAATCCTCCACCGTTGTTACGAACGGCAGGTTTATCCTTACAAACTTTTAAAATCTCTTCAATTGATTGTCCTTCCAATTCAGTTCCTGCAATTGCTGCGTTTAAATTGGTAATGTATGCTTGATGGTGTTTTGAATGATGGATTTCCATTGTTCGTGCATCAATATGCGGCTCAAGAGCATCATAAGCATATGGTAAATTTGGTAATTCGAAAGCCATATTTGTAATTTTTAAATTTTTTAAATGTTATTTTGAATGATTCAAAATTAGAAAAATTCATTTAAAATTAAGGATAAATAATTCAGAATTCTCAATTATTAAACCAAGGTTTCATAATTAAGAATATATCAAATAAAGTTGTACATTTAACACGTAAAACTTATGACTATGCAAAAAATATTGACTACACTACTTGTCTTGCTATCGTTTTATGGACAAAGTCAAATCTGTACCATTGATTATACGCAAACACAAACAGGCATTTATCCTGATACGCTTCCAACCGGTTATGTTGGACAACCTTATAGCACAGATGTGACCTTTTTTATGCCTTTAGACACTATGGGCTATGACTTTACTAATTTCCATATTTATTCTGTATCCTTGCCTGTTGGATTATCTTGGCAATGCAATAATGCGGCAACTAATTGTGATTATAATCCTCAAGTAAGTCAGTTAGGTTGTGTTAACATTAGTGGAACACCTTTACTTGCAGGAAACTATACAATTGATGTTACAGTTTTAGCTGATTTAACAATATTAAGTGGATATCCATTCACTTTCCAAATTTACATGGAAGTATTGCCGAACAATGTTAGTGTATCCAACAACGGATTCTCAATGGTTGGAGCTGCTGGTTGTTCGCCAATTACGGTTGATTTCACAAATAACAATCCAGGAGAATTGGCATATTGGTGGGACTTTGGAAATGGTAACATTTCTACACTAGAAAATCCAGTGCCTCAAGTTTATACAACACCAGGTGATTATGTTGTTCAATACAAAGCTTGGGACAATTTAGATACTATACACGTTTATACACTAACCGGAGTTGGTGTGACAGCAATGAGCAACTATGGGGGTGGTTTCCCTTCTTATGACAATGCTGATGCATATTTCATTATTAAAGAAAATGGAAACCCAATTTACCAATCCACTATTATTGGAGACCAAAACCCACCTGTAAGCTGGACAACAAGTTTGGTTCTTAATGCAGCAAATACATACACAATAACTGTTTATGATGCGGATGACAGTTTTGGCGAAGTTATTCTTGGCGCTGATGATTTAATGGGTACGGCAACCATGAGTTTGAACGGATGCAGTGGCTGTACGGCAGGAACATCGACAGTAAACTACACAATCAATCATCAAATTATTTATCCAAATCCAATTGTTATTTCAGTAGATACAATTCATGTTTATGGTTATCCAAATGATCCAGCAATTTCATACGATCAACCAACACATATACTTTCTACTCCTGACCTAGGTTATGCTTATCAATGGTATATCAATGGAAGTCCAATTAACAATGCAACGACTACTTCTTTTGTTGTAACACAAAGTGGTGTTTATCACGTTATCGCTATCAACGCAACAGGTTGTGTGGCATTCTCTGATACAATGACAGCAGTTTATTGTAATCCGGCGATTGTACCAACAGTTTCTTTGGGTGCAAATGGAGTATTAATTGCAGGAAGTGTTCCAAATGGTTATACAATTCAATGGTTGTTGAACAACTTTGCTATCAGCGGACAAACGAATGATACAATTAATGCTATGATGACTGGAGTTTATACAGTTGAGATTGTTGACTCATTCGGATGTGTTCATACTTCTGCTCCATTCAATGTGAATTTAGGATTAACAGAAAACTCATTCATTTCTTGGAATGTTTATCCAAATCCAGCTGATGACTATGTTACAGTTGAAGTAAGTGATGATGTTACAATTGAAACTATTCAATTGGTAGATTTAACTGGAAGAGTTGTAAAAGATTGGACTTGGACTTCAGGTTCTAAAATGAATCTTGAAATCAACGATATACCAAACGGTTATTTCATAATTCAAATGTTCAGCGGTAATCAGAAATGGACGAAAAAATTATTGATTAACTAATTAGAAAACATTTATAAAAAAAGGCTATTTCAAATGAAATAGCCTTTTTTGTTTTGCATTAATTTACCCAAATAGGTTTATTTATATTTCTTCTGGTATTTCTCGTATAGTTCCTTTTGTGCATTACTAATCGACATAAACTCTCCACGAATAAGTGCCAAGGTTAATTGATTGGTGCGCATATCCAACGCATTCCCTTCAGAAACAAATAAAGTTGCAGATTTACCAACTTCAATTGTCCCATATTCTTTATCTATTCCCATTATTTTGCACGTATTTAACGAAATAGCTTGAATTGCTTGTTCTTCTGTTAAACCATAAGCCATCGCTGTTCCTGCTTGAAAAGGAAGGTTTCGTGCATTCATCGCTTCCATGTCACCTTCATTTTGCAAACAAAACAATACGCCTCCTTCTTGCAATAACGCCGGTAAATGATACGGTAAATCCACAGGGTCTTCTTCATTTCGAGGCAAACTATGCGTTCTTCCAAGCATTACTGGAATTTTTGCATCTTTCAATAAGCGCGTGATTAAGTAACTATCGTAACCTCCAACAATCACAGGGAAATTCAATTCAAACTGTTTTGCGAAATCTATAATATCATTCAATTGCTGTAACTCATCAGCATGTATGTACACACGTTTATCGCCTTTAAAACAGTCAATCATTGCTTCCAAACGTAAATCCACTTTATCGTTATTTCCTCTTGAATATGCTTTTGATAAAGCGAAGAAATCGTAAAGTGATTTTTTTGCATTTTCGTATTCATCATTCTTTGAAAGGGATTTACCTGCTTCGTTGTAATTAACGGCACTAGAAGGCCAATTTACGTGGATTCCATCATCTTTTAAGATTGTCGCGTCTTCCCAATTCCAACCATCGGTAGCCATGACAGATGATGTTCCAGAAATTTCACCTCCTCTTGGTGTTGCTTGAGCAAGTAAAACTCCATTCGTTCGAACCGTACTAATCACTTTTGATTCAACATTATACGCAACTTGCGTTCGAACATGTGGGTTAAAAGCTCCAACTTCGTTAAAATCACGTGTTGCACGAACAGCATCAATTTCTGTTAATCCCAACGTAGAATTTGGAGCAATAAACCCTGGATAAATGTGCTTTCCCTGCAAATCAATGATGGTATCCCATTCTTCTTTTTTGTAGCTCGTTGCCAATGAGTTTAAGACAACATCAATTTTGTTGTTGCGTATTCCGACCAAAGCGCTTTCAATAACATCTCCATTACCGATGTGCAAATAACCATTCAATAACAAGATTGATTTTGGCGATTGACTAAAACCTAGAGTTGTCAATAAACCAAATAAGAATATCAATTTAAATTTCATAAGTGTTGTTTATTAATGGCTATTTTCTCCTTCAGATCCTTCTTCTCCAATCGTATCGCAATGGAAGTGGCGGCGTTTACGTTTAAAGAATGGTTTCGTTGGTTCTCCTTTTTCGTTTGAAGCCAACATTTTATTTATAAGTCGTGCTTTTTCTCGTTGATTATCCAAACGCATTTGATAATCGCGAACACTGTCAAATAAAACTTCACCATCCACAAGCGTCATTTCGACTTTTGCATCAATGCTTAATGGATTATTCGTCCATAAAACGATATCTGCATCTTTCCCCGCTTTCAAACTTCCCATTCGATCATCTAAGTGCAATAATTTCGCTGGGTTCAATGTCACCATTTTCCAAGCTTCTTCTTCTGTCATTCCACCGTATTTAACAGCTTTTGCAGCCTCTTGGTTCAAACGTCTTCCCATTTCAGCATCATCTGAATTAATGGCAACTGTCAAACCTTGATCCGCCATCATTTTGGCATTGTAAGGAATCGCATCATTCACCTCAAACTTGTAAGCCCACCAATCAGAGAACGTTGAAGCTCCAACCCCATGTTCTTTCATTTTATCGGCTACTTTATACCCTTCCAAAATATGCGTAAAGGTGTTGATTTTGAAGCCCATTGAATCTGCAACATGCATTAACATATTAATTTCTGACTGCACATACGAGTGACACGTAATGAAGCGTTGACCTTTTAAAATTTCTAAAAGCACTTCCAATTCAAGATCCTTTCTTGGAGCTGTTGTTAAGGTACTTTTACCAGAATTGAATAAGTTCATTTGTTCTTCGTAGGCCTTCGCGCGCAAGAAACCATCGTAAAACACTTGTTCAACGCCCATTCTCGTTTGCGGAAAACGAACCGTGTTGAAATCACCCCAATTCGCTTGTTTTACATTTTCACCTAAGGCACATTTGATGAACTTCGGAGCATTTGCAATTAAAAATTCTTCTGGAGTGTGACCCCATTTTAGTTTTATTAAAGCAGATTGACCTCCAATCGGATTCGCTGAACCATGCAATAATTGAGCAGCAGTAACTCCTCCCGATAATTGTCTGTAAACATTAATGTCATCTGGATTAACTACATCTGCTATACTCACTTCAGCTGATATTGCTTGTCCACCTTCATTCACGCCTTTCGAAATAGCAATATGCGAATGTTCATCAATGATTCCAGAAGTAATGTGTTTTCCTTTTGCATCGATAACTTTCGCGCCGGCTGGAATCATGAAATTTCCTGTACCAACAAAACTGATTTTACCATTGCTTACTATCACTGTTGCATCTTGCAAAATTCCTTGCGCTTCGTTCGTCCAAACCGTTGCATTTCTGAAAACAATTGTTTCCGATGTCGGTTCTTTTTCAAAACCATAGGCCATGTTTGGATACCAAATTCGATTCGAATAAGTCGTATCAATTTTTACTTCAACAGATTCTTTTTTGGCGTCAAGTTTATCATTTCGAATAGCAGACCACTGAATCCATTTCCCTGACGGAATTGTTCCATCTCCTTCAAAAACGCCGAATTTCGTTCTGACTTTTCCGTGCAAATTCACACTTCCATTGAAATTATCATCGTTAATATTGAATTGAAGCGTAACATCATCTCCAACCAACTGCACAAACATTTTCGGACTTAAGGAATCTTTCTTTGCCGGATTTTTAGGATCATTGGCAGATTTAATCACCTGAATGTTTCCTGTCCAACCTAGGCCTTCCGGAGAAATTTCAATTGGATATTGTTTCCCATCGATCAAGATATTGTATCGCCCTGAAATATCATGAGAAGAGATCGATTGATGCACTTCCTGATTTCCAAGAATCCATGACTCAAGTAAAACAGCCTCCTTTTCAAAAGGGTTTTCTGAATAAATCGTAAAACTGGCTTTCTTTCCCTTTTCTAGCGTTCCCAATGAATTCTCAACTTTCAATATTTTGGCTGGATTCAATGTTAACGCTTCCAAAGCTTTGTCCATTGTTAAACCGCGTTCTATAGCCTTACGAATGTTTTTCCAGAAATCATCAGTGCTCTTTAATCCAGTTGATGTAAAACAAAAAGGGATCTTATTTTCTTGTAAAAAATAAGGATTTGAAGGCGCCAATTCCCAATGCTTCAAATCACTAAGTGGTATTTGACGATTCACATACGGATCTTTAACATCGTAAGCTGCAGGAAAATTCAAGGGTAAAATCATAGTCGAACCCAACTTCTTCAATTCATCCAATGCCATATATTCATTTCCAGAACCAAAATAAGCATAACTCAAGCCAAATTCTTTTGCGATTTTCGCTGAACGCAAGATTTCCCATTTGTCTTCTGAATAAAAAATTGTCGGTAAGGCTTTCGATTGGTTTAATGCTTCCAATGATAAGTTGATTGTTGATTTATCCGAAGATTCATACCACTTTGCATCATAATAAACTTGACGAATCAAGGCAATAGAACCCATTTGTGAAGATGGATATGTTTGGCGAGACACTCCTTTATTAAATGAAACAAATTGTGCTGCTTTCGCCGAAAGAATTTGTTGATGTACCGATTCATTCCCAAGTCCAACAAGTGAACCTGATCCTTGAAAAATACCGTCATTTATATGCGTAATCGCTGAACAAAAGCCATATTTTTTCAATTCATTGTTTGCCTTAACATCAATTGAATACAATGCATCTGCTTGAACTTCAGGATGAACAGCGTCATTCCAATAATAGGCTCCTGATTTTGCACTTTCAAGTTGTGGTCTAAATGAGAAACTCGTTTGAACGGGATTTGGCAAGCCAACTGAACTATTCAATTCAATAAACCCTGGCAAAATTGTTTTTCCTTCACAGTCAATTTCAATCGCTCCATCAGGAATAATGACAAGCAAACCAGCATCAACAATTTCATCATTTTTGATTAATAAGGTACCATTCTGAATCGTTTTTGTTGGAGAAACAACAATAGTTGCATTCTTCAATGCATAATAAGTTGCCTTAGAGTCTGCGGTTCCATTCTGAGGATTTAGTTGTCCAAAAGCAAAACTGAAAAAGAAGCAAAACGCATATAAAAGTATCTTCATCCTGAAAGTGTAATAAAAACGTGAAATTAATTAAAACCGATGGATTAAAGAAAACCCGCTTTTGTTTCTTTTTTAGTTATTTTTGATAAAAATTTGAGAGATATGTACAATGGATTATTACATGCCCATTCAGGGTTAAGATGGATTGCGTTGATTTTATTGGTCGCAGCAATTGTAAATGCAGTGATTTCAAAATCAAAAGGAAGATATGAGAAAAAGGATAAGATGCTGAACTTATTCGCAATGATTACCTTGCACACACAGCTTTTAATCGGACTTGGAATGTACTTCATGTCACCAAAAGTTCAATTTTCAGAAGGATGGATGGCTAATGGAACATTACGTTTCTTTGGTTTAGAGCATTTTATCGGTATGTTACTTGCGATTGTTGTGATCACTATTGGTCGTAAAAAAGCAGAGAAAGCAATCGAAAGTACTGACAAACACAAAAAGATTGTTACCTGGTATTTAATCGGATTATTATTAATTATTGCCTTCATTCCATGGCCTTTCAGAACAGCTCTTGGTGGCGCTTGGTTCTAACAATTGTTGGGACAAGTTCTTGCCTTTTTGTTACTTCTTGTAATTCTGGAACCGTTTCTTCCTCAAAATCAGAGACTGATGTTCCGCCAAGTGGCAAAGAATTATACTTGGAAAATTGTGCTGTTTGTCATGGCGAAGATGGAAAATTAGGTGCTTCCGGTGCAAAAGATTTAACTGTTTCAACGCTATCTGATAATGCAGTGTTGCAGCGTATTAATGAAGGTAAAAATGGAATGCCTCCTATGAAAAGTGCGTTAGAGACAAAAGAAAATGTATCAGCTGTTACTGAATACGTAAAAGGAATGAGAAAATAACTATGCAAGAAGGACACGTTACCGTTGATGCTGTTGAAGAATTATGCGTTTTAGTTGGTGTAATTACTTCAGAAATAAAAGAGGAAACGGCAATAGAATATTTAGAAGAATTAGAATTTCTTGCTGAAACGGCAGGTGCAATTACGAAGAAGAAATTTCTTCAAAAATTACCGATGGTGAATCCTAGAACCTTTGTCGGAACTGGGAAACTACAAGAGATTAAAGATTACATTAAAGAAGTGGGAATTGAGCTTGTCATTTTTGATGATGAGCTATCTCCTTCACAACTAAGAAATATCGAGCGCGAATTAGAATGTAAAATTCTAGATCGTAATATTTTGATTTTGGACATTTTTGCAAGCAGAGCAAGAACTTCACACGCCAAAACGCAAGTTGAATTAGCCCAGTTGCAATACATGCTTCCTCGATTGACGCGTATGTGGACACACTTGGAACGTCAAAAAGGTGGAATTGGTTTGAGAGGTCCTGGAGAATCTCAAATTGAATCAGATCGTCGTGTTATTCAACAGCGTATTTCCTTGATGAAAGAAAAGTTGAAGGAAATTGATAAGCAAATGGCCGTTCAACGCGGAAACCGTGGACAATTAGTGCGTGTTGCGTTGGTTGGTTATACAAACGTTGGAAAGAGTACCTTGATGAATCTTTTATCGAAATCTGAAGTTTTTGCAGAAAATAAATTATTTGCGACCTTGGACACCACAGTTCGAAAAGTCGTTATTGAGAATTTACCGTTCTTATTGACAGACACGGTTGGATTTATACGCAAATTACCTCATCAGCTTGTAGAATCGTTTAAATCTACCTTAGACGAGGTTAGAGAAGCTGATTTACTCGTGCATGTTGTTGATATTTCGCATGAAACGTTTGAAGACCAGTACAACATTGTGAATGAAACCTTGAATGAATTGGATAAAACAGAGAAACCAACAATTCTTGTTTTCAATAAAATTGATGCGTACGTACCTGCCAAACGCGAGGAAAACGATCCAAATCCGCCAACTGAAGATCAATTTACCTTAGAAGAATTGAAAAACTCTTGGATGTCAAAATTGAATAATAAGAATTGTGTGTTCATTTCTGCCACCGACAAAGAAAACATTGAAGAATTGAAAACAATGATTTATGAAGAAGTAAAACGAATTTTCAAAGTTCGTTATCCTTATAACAATTTCTTGTATTAGTTCTTACTAAGATTCAATAGAAAAGGCGACTAGTGATAGTCGCCTTTTTTGTTTTTATGTACCTATTAATTTTTAATGAGTTGTTTAATTTCTGTATTCTCAAGCAACTCTGATTTTAGTACCAACGTATAAATACCTTTGGCTAAATCACTAATGTTGATGTTGTAATTATTGGAACCAGCATGCGCTTCATAGTTATATTGAGCGATAAGTCTTCCAGCATTATCATACATTGCCACTGAAATAGTTCCTTTTCGAACCGTCGTTAAATCAAAGTTCACCGATGAATTTGCCGGATTAGGGAACAATTCAGAAACGATTGTTTGATCCAAAGTGCGATTCAACGAAATCGTTTGAGAATAACTAAATTGACCATCAAAATCAGTTTGTTTTAAACGATAGTAATTAATTCCAGGATATGGATTATAATCAAATTCTTGATAGTTCAATTGTGTCGTACTGTTTCCTGCACCTTCAACAATCGCTAAATCCTCAAAATCAACACCATTTCTTGAACGTTCTAATGTGAAATAATCATTGTTATGTTCACTTGCCGTTGTCCATGTCAATAAATTATCCTCTCCAATCTCTTCACCACTAAATTCAGTTAATTCTATAGGTAGTGGAGTTGGTGATTGAGCCACACCGAATACAGAGAAACCTGAAAGGCCTGTTCTGTTCACTTGGGCTGCTGTAGATGCGGCACACGAACCATCAAGTATCCAGCCTGGCATAGGACCAATCGCTGGTTTTTTCATAACCGTCCATCCAGAGGCAATATTGGTAACATTCGTTGGGAACAATGACATATCATAAACAGATGCAGTATTTGGACTGGCAGTAAGCGTCCAATATCCATTATTCATCGCATCTAAACTAAAGGTTGTTCCACACGCAGCACTTCCTTGAATAATTGGATATCCTGCACCTCCAGGCCAAACATCGAAGCGTGCATCAATAAACGTATTAGTATTGCTTGAGAAAGTCGTTCTTGCACGTTGATATCCTTTTGCTACATTCCCAACCGGCCAATTATATGCTCCTGTTCCAAGTAAATATCTACGAAGATTACCATCGACAAAAGATGTTGTCGTACCACTCGTAACGCAAGCAGCGGCAGTATTGTCCACCTCAACTCTTAAAGCACCAGTTGTAATTGTTCCTTGATTAAACACAAGGGTACCTGTCACAGTTTTAATGAACATATTTGTGGCTAAAGTTACACCACTTCCTATCGCTGCTGTGTTGTTCACATTTACAAAATTCAAATCTAATTGTGTAGCACCTTGGTTGTACGTTTGTGAACCTGAACCATTAAATTCAAGTGTTCCAGTAACTCCAGTATTTGAATAAGTTGTGTTTCCACTAAAATTGGAGAAATTCCCAGCTAATGAAACATACTTTCCATTTGTATTTAAAATACTATTGATATTTGAGGTTGTTAAAGTTCCACCAATTTCAACATCGTTTAATAAAGTTACAACTCCTGTTGCAGCAAGTTTTGTAATGGTAAGATTTCCAAATTTGCTTGTACCTACCAAGTTTCCTGACATTGTTTGAGCCGCAGGACCTTTAAAGACAACTGTCGAAGTAGGACTTGCAATTAATGTCCCATAGTTTACATAGTTTCCACAGATCTCTAAGGTTGAACCTGCTTGCAATGTTAATGTAGCACCTGGTTGAATTGTAAGATTGCGAACTGAACGAGTTGTTCCTGTTGCAACAATTGGCTCGTTCGAAACAGCAGAGACATATGCGTCAATTGCACATGTTGGTGAAGTACAACCGCCCCAGTTATCTACATCATTTACTTCATTAGGAACTGTTGCGTCACCACCCGACCAATATACTTCAGCCGTTGCTGTTGCCGCTGCGTAATTAATTACACAATTCGCTCCACCAGTCAAAAACTCAATTCTGAATCCAGATGTACTATTCGAGAAATTACTAATGGCAATCAAATACTCATCCCCTGCCAATGTTGCAATTGTAGGTTCATAGGCAGCTGAATAAGTAACACTTGGATTGTATCCTCCTCCACATTGTGGACAAACAGTTCCAGATAAACTTGTTGGTGCATTTCCACCTGTTCCAACTCCCGTAACACCTAAGTAAGAAAAATTACAAGCCACAGGTGGGGCTGTACCGGCGGCAATCTGAGTACAATTATAATAATCAGTTCCGAGAACCCCAGTACCTGAGCCATCTGCAGTTTGCCATACGGCGAAATCGTAATCCGTTTCACTTTCAGTAGCTGAAACGAAATCATTTGGCACAATATTAAAGTTTAAATTACCTGCTGTAGCAATTGGAACTCTGTACCAAACCACATTGCGTTCACCTGATGCTAGACAGTAACCAGTGTTGATATCACATACATTTCCGTTTCCACTATATCCAGGGTTGGATACCGACATCGTTGCCTGACAAACCGGATTTGGTTGTGAACAGTCCTGACCTTGAACTCCTGGAAGTGAAGTTGTTGTTGGGTCGATGGCTGTAATTGTAAAATTACCAGTTGCATTTGATTCACCATCCACACGAATGTAGAGCGTAGAACCTGCTGTAAGGCCTGTTAATGACAACTGTGACATATAATTTGTTGTACTACCACATGAACCAATATCGTTATTTGCGCTATTAAAGGTTAAAGCAGCACATGATGCACCTGTATAAGCTGCGATTTGTGTATTTGTTAAGGTTCCAGCAGTTGTTTTTACTAAAACTTGACCTGATGCAGGAACTAGCAAACTAAACCAGATTGTATTCACATTGCCAGATGTCCAAGTTCCTGGCACTGCAGGTTCGCCTGATCCTCCAGTACAGTTATTGTCTCCAAAAACTGAAGTTCCCAGTGGAATACTTGTAGCGCCTGCGCAAACATCATTCGTTGGTGTTCCTCCAAGGGAAGTTAATTGAATGTCATAGTTTACATATGATGGTGAGGACCATGTATCAATTACAACATAATACGTTCCTGCTGAAGGAACAGTAAATGATCCAGTTAATGTTCCTGACGTGGCACCTCCACCATTTGAGATACATGTTGTACCAGCGGTTCCTGGACAACCAGAATAGACTTGGTAGCCAATGTAAGATGTACTTGCATTTGAAAGCAATAAACTCAAACAGTCAGGTCCAGTTGTAGTAAATGCATAGACTTTGTCTTCACCTGATTCATATAATGTTCCGCACGAACCAATGCTAGCATTCGTATAATCATTCCCGTAGCACAAGGTTGATTGACCCGTTGCTGTATAAGGTAAAGTCATTGAGACTGCATTGCTACAAGTAGTTCCTGCAGGAATTCCACCTGTAGGTGCTGAGATAGTTACACTGAATGCATTACATGTTGGAGTAGGCCATGAATCCACAACAAGATAATATGTTTGACCAGCAATAACAGAAGCACAACCAATAGATTGATTTCCTAAGGAACTTTGACTATAGGCAACACATGTTCCACCTGCCGTGGGACATCCTTGATATAATGTAATACCGACGTATGAACCTGCTGAAGTTAAATTAATCGATATATTTCCCGATGTGCCAGGAACAAAAGTTATTACTTTATCTTCTCCTCCATAATAAAGGCTTGAACCACAAACTGCACTATTTGTTGATGTAATATCATCTCCGGCTCCACAAGTTGTTTGAGCACCAGAACTATAAGGCAAAGCAACACCCAGAATGTTCCCTGCACCAATAGTACAAGCAGCAGTTGTACTCGTTACACAAATAGTAAAGGAATTGGCAGTACTCACTCCGGGTCCGACACCGTTATGATAAACGCGGATATAATAAGTTGTCCCAATGGTCAAACCTGTAAGACTAGCTGTTTCAACTAATCCGGCACCGGTAGCATTTACACATTGCATCGATGTTAATGTACCTGCACACGTGCCAGACATCACTTCAACAACCGCATTGAATCCGGCAACACCACTTACTGTCACTTGATGGGTTGTACTATTGGCAACAAACGTATACCAAACGTCATCATCCGCCTGACCAGTGCAAACTGACTGAGGGGATGCTGTGGCACCAAATGTTGTTCCGTTTGTGGTAGTACATGTACCCGAACCAGAAGGCGCAGGAGTTAAAGCAGTAGGTGTTCCACAATTGTCATTTCCCGGAACTGAAGGACAAGCAGTTGTTGTAACATTATATCCTGTAGTCCAAGAATTTGTGCCCCCTGAGTCATTCGTAATAACGACAGTACACGTAATCCCTCCAATTGAAGCTCCATTCTTCACATTCGCAATAACAATAGTAAATGCCGCATTTTTACCAACATTAACACCCGCAGGGGTTGTAAATGCAATAGTTGTAGCGGTTTGTGTTGTGAAGGCGGTAATTGCAGTTCCTTTATAAGTACTTCCTGCTACAGTTGCCGTAGTGGCATCCGTTCCAGCTGGAAAAGTAATGGTTACGACCTTCGTTGCACTTTGTTTAGAACTATTATTATTGGCAGTAGTCTGATTGAAGGTGTAATTCGAAAGTGCGCAACCTGTTGTGTTCGACATTGAGAAACCAGTTCCCACGAGCGTATAATTTGTTGAAAAGGCAAAATTAGAACAAACTAAGAATAGAACCAGACTTAAAAATGAGTTCGAGAATAGGCGATTTTTCATAACTATTATTTATTACATTCTCTTTGAACATCAGCAACTGTAGCGCCAATTTTCAAAAGTGGTTGGTATGGTTTTGTTTTGATTTGTAGTGCATCGAATGCTTCTTCAGCCGTGCGATACATATTCGAGTCATAAGACAAATAAAACACATTCATGCGTTCGCAATGACCATTGTTGTGAAATCCAACTAGACTAGAAAGAACTAACTCAAGTTCTTCATATTGTTTAGGACTAAGATTTTCGAAACTAACAATGAGCTCGATTGATTTTGTTTCATCAAATAAAGTTGAATTGACTTTTTCGATCTGAAAATCATCAAGATTTAATGCAAAAAGTGAAGTGCATGAAAGAAAAACACAAATTGTTAAAAGTAATTTCATAGAGTAGTGATATAAATTAGTATAAGTTGAATGTTTAGGAGAACTGTCCAGTGATAAAGATAGTCACTAAAATTAAATTATTTCAAATCCATTGAAATTCAGACAATTAATCATTTCTGATTTCAAAAAATCGAGTCGATTTAAGAATGAAAAACATGTTTTGAGTAGTCTTGAGTTCATAGAATTGCTGGTTAATCGGGGCTAATTTATGACATTTTTCACAAAAACAAAAAAAAATGTGATGAATGGAAAAGTTATTTTAGATTATGTTGAGATAACTATTGATGAAAATCAAAAGAAGTCATCACGAATTTTTTAAAAATAGAACAACTTTTAATAAAATTCAGGGATTAGCTTACTAAAGGTAATTTAAAACAGTCACAAGAGAAAATGCAATTGGAACAAAGCAAATCAGGTTGAATATAAATGAACTTGCTTCATCCTATTAGTACAGTCCTAAATATCGGCATGTCAATGCCATCAAAATTGAGAAAATCTTAGATAAAACTTGAAAGAATACCAATAAGATTTGGCATTTCGATTTGTGCATCTGACATTGAAACCTTTTCTTTTGTTTCCTTTACAGTTGAACTTTCAGTAGGCGTTGTAGAAACATCATTGATAGTCTCTGAACTTGTTTTTCCAACAGTAAATTGTTTTTCATTAATCGTTGTAATGATTTTAATCATTTGATCCAAACTAACTTTGTCTTTATCAAACGAAACTTTTGCCGTTTGTACTTCACGTCCTTCAACAAAATCATATTGAACACGTGAAACACCACCTGTTGCTTTTAATTCTTTACGAATTGTTCCGCCACAACCTGCTTCACACGTCATTCCAGAAATTTCAATTGTTGCCATTCTATCTGCCGAAACTTCTTCTTTAGAAACCTCTTTTTTACCTTTTTCAGTTTTTAATAGGACTGTTTCTGGTTCCGAAGAACAAGCAGCTAAAAAGAATAAAGAACTTGCAGCAATGATAATTGTTTTCATGACCTGTGATTTTAGATAAAAACAAAGTTAATTTAAATGTACCGAACGAGCAGCGAAAAAATGTTAAAATATTGATAAGAAATTATACCGATTGATTCACTAAAGCGGAATACTTATTCTAAAAGTGGACCCTACATCTTGCTGAGATTCAAGGACAAACACTTTTCCCTTGTGATACTCAGTCACAATTCGTTTCACCAAAGACAATCCTAATCCCCATCCCCTTTTCTTTGTTGAAAATCCAGGTTGAAAAATGGTTTTTAATTGCTTTGGATGAATTCCCTTACCATTGTCTTTGATATCGATATGCGCCCATTCTGGTGAACGATGGACTGTGACAATTAATTCACCTTCATTTTCCATCGCATCAACTGCATTTTTACAGATATTCTCAATAACCCATTCCATCAAAGGTGGATTATGCAAGGTAATAACAGGTTCTTTCGCTTCGAATGTAATTGAAACCTTTTTTGAGATTCTTGGTCGCAAATAATCAAGCACCGATTTTACGGTAATCGCAATGTCGGTTTCTTCCAGTTTAGCTCCAGAACCAATTTTCGAGAAACGATCCGTTACTTTTTCAAGTCGATCAACATCTTTTTGCATTTCAATAGGAATCATTGGGTCAACATCTTGCGATTCCAACAACTGTATCCATGCCATTAAAGAAGACAATGGTGTACCAAGTTGATGCGCTGTTTCCTTAGCCATTCCAGCCCACACCTGATTTTGTTCAGCTTTTCTAAACGTACTAAAAATGAGGTAACCTATGAACACAAACAACCCAATTATAAAGAAAATGATATAAGGGAAATACTGTAATTGTTTCAACTCTTCTGAATCATCGAAATACAAGATATTCTTGGTTCCATTTTTAAAATCGATGACCAAGGGTTCATTCTGAAGTTTTAATTCATTGATTGTTTTCCCGAGATTTAGGGTATCAACTTTATCATTCGGTAAATTACTTCCTAATACCGCATTCGTATTTGCATCAACCAATAAAACCGGGACCATTCCCTGGTTGTCGATTAGTTCTTGGTTGAACGAATTGATTAATGAATCTCGTTCTTGTTCTAAGCGAACAATTTCCTTCGAATCGTCATAAACATAGGTCATGAACAAACCTTCATATACTTCAATTGTAAATGAGGGATTGTTATTTTTCCAATCATTTGATAGTTTGAGCAGTGAATCTTCAAAAAGTTTAGTGATTTCATTCGTTGAAAGTGTTGGGTGCTCCTTCCTGAATATACTTGTGTCAATCGGCAAATTGATATAACCCGAAATGTTTTTGTCTTGATCCAACAAAATCACAGGAATATCCTTGTTGTCTTTGATGATTTTAAGAGGGAACGTGAAATCAGGAATCTGATCCAATGGTGTTTCTTTGGACAATTCTTTTGTAGCATCAATCCACAAGGCCATTTCTTTACGTTCCTTATCACGTAATTGAATAAATGTTCGATCGGTCAAGCGAACAAGTTCCAATTTTTTCTTAATTGCATCTGCCCATTGTTCTACGCGTTCGCGTTCGCGTTCCCCCATTTTTGAAACAATGTTATTCGATATGAATAAGGACGCACCAACCATTACCAACGCGAAAAGCATTAGTGCAATTTTCCATTTTTGTTTATTCGAATATAAATTCATTAGTTCCTTGAGCGTTAAATTTAACGAGAAATTCGATGTAAGATTGTTCTGAATTCGAAATGATGTACGAATTCCTAAATTTGAACGATTGGAAAATAGTATTTTTGTCAAAAAAAGTTGCAATGCGCGGACTCCTAAAAAAACCACTTTTCATTTTCTTTGCTTTGTCAATTCTGATTGCAACGCCCTTGTTTTTATTACCACTCAACTTATTTGACGGAGAAATAATTTATCAAAATGGAATCTCAACAATTGTTGAACCTCGCCCCTTAAGCTTGCATTTCGTATCAGGAATTGAATATTGGGGAGAACCACTTGAAGGCGTGAAAGATTATCATTTAACTCCGCGTGGGAGAATGTTAGCCGTTGGATTCATCATCGGATTTCCCGCATTAATTGCATTTCGAGTGTTCTTGAGAAACAGTAAAGATTCAAAATAAAAAACTCCTACTTATTACTAAATAGGAGTCTGAAATTTATTATTTGAGCGAATTACACTAACAAAGTGCGCATGTTCACTTTTTCATCAATGATTTTGTATAGCTCTGAAATGTTCACTCGAATTTGCTCCATTGTATCACGGTCACGAATTGTAACAGTGTTGTCTTCCATTGTTTGGTGATCAATCATAACACAATAAGGCGTTCCAATTGCATCCTGACGTCTATAGCGTTTACCTGGTGAATCCTTCTCATCATAGGTACAATTGTAGTCGAATTTCAATAAATTCAACACCTCATGCGCTTTTTCTGGTAAACCATCTTTCTTCGTTAATGGCATTACCGCAACTTTGATTGGAGCCAAGGCTGCAGGTAAACTCAATACTGAACGCTCAGAACCATCTTCCAATTTTTCGTTTTTGTAAGATGCACTCAAAATAGATAAGAACATTCGGTCTAATCCAACTGATGTTTCAACCACATATGGAACATAGTTTTGATTCAATTCAGGATCAAAGTATTGTAATTTCTTTCCTGAGAACTGCTCGTGTTGTTTTAAATCGAAATCCGTACGCGAATGAATTCCTTCTAACTCTTTGAAGCCCATCGGAAAATCAAACTCAATATCTGCAGCTGCATTCGCATAATGCGCCAATTTGATATGATCATGGAAACGATATAAATTGTCCCCTAAACCTAATTTTTTATGCCAATTTGCACGCGTTTCTTTCCAGTACTCGTACCACTTCATTTCTTCTCCAGGACGAACGAAAAATTGCATTTCCATTTGTTCAAACTCACGCATTCTGAAGATAAACTGACGCGCAACTATTTCATTTCTGAAGGCTTTCCCAATTTGAGCAATCCCAAATGGAATCTTCATACGACCAGATTTCTGAACGTTCAAGAAGTTAACGAAAATACCTTGAGCCGTTTCTGGACGCAAGTAAATTGTTGAAGCATCACCTGCAACTGATCCTAATTCAGTTGAGAACATCAAATTGAATTGACGTACTTCTGTCCAGTTTTTAGAACCTGAAATTGGACAAGCAATTTCTAAATCTACAATCAATTGATAAACACCTTCCAAATCATTGTTCTCCAATGTGGTACGCATTCTATCTTCAATCTCAGTGATTTTTTGAGCATTGCGTAACACGTTTGGATTAGTTGCACGGAATTGAGCTTCATCAAAACTATCGCCAAATTTCTTGAAGCCTTTCTCAACTTCTTTGTCAATTTTTTGACGAATTTTCTCGATATGCTCTTCTATCAATACATCCGCACGGTAGCGTTTTTTAGAATCTTTATTGTCAATCAATGGATCATTGAACGCATCAACGTGACCTGAAGCTTTCCAAGTTGTTGGGTGCATGAAAATGGCTGAGTCAATCCCAACAATGTTATCGTGCATTTGCACCATTGATTTCCACCAATATGATTTGATATTGTTTTTAAGTTCAGAACCCAATTGACCATAGTCATATGTTGCTGCTAAACCGTCATATATTTCTGAAGATGGGAATACAAAACCGTATTCTTTCGCATGGGAAATTACTTCCTTTAGTTTGTCCTCTTTTTGTTCCATGGCGTAAAGATAATTACAAGTTGTGAATTGTAAGTTACCTGATGCTAGTTAAAAACGAGTGATGATGCAAAAATACGTTCAAGTTGAACTATTTCATGCTATCGATGATTTGCTCAATGTAGTTTAGAATTTTTTCTTTCCCGAATGCTGATTCACTTGAAGTTGTAAAAACGGGTGGCAATGCATCCCAATATTTCAGCATTTCTTTTTTATACTTCGCTAAGTTCTTTTGCAAGGCAGTAGATGAAAGTTTATCAATTTTAGTGAAAACCATGGAAAATGGAATTTGTTTTTCACCGCACCAATTCATGAATTCTAAATCAATCTTTTGCGGTTCTAAACGACAATCTAACAAGACAAAAACATTCAATAATTGCTTTCTTCTCGTAAGGTATTCCACGATGAATTTTTCCCATTTCTCACGTTGAACTTTCGAAGCTTTCGCATAACCGTAACCTGGTAAATCGACTAAAAACCAATCATTATTAATGATAAAGTGATTGATTAATTGAGTTTTTCCCGGACGTCCAGATGTTTTTGCTAAGTTTTTGTTGTTCACCAACATGTTTATCAAAGAAGATTTTCCGACGTTCGAACGACCAATGAAGGCAAATTCTGCGCGTTCATCTGTTGGACAAAGTTTATAATCCGAATTGGATATAACGAAGGCTGCTTCTTTAATTTTCATCTCTAATTTTTTGCAAATATACGCAACAAAGCTGATTCAGAATTTACAAGTTCTGCAGATCGACCGTTCTCATGGCAACAAAAAACTTAATAATTCGCTCACCAATTCCAGGAACATCCACGTGAATCAAGTAAACACCCGATGCAACTGGAATATTTTGATTGTTTGTAAGTGTCCAATCTTGGAAGGTTGAAGGATTATCCTTTTTGTACGTTTTTATCAATTTACCTTGAGCATTGTATATTTTGATGGTACAAATTTCTGGAAGATTAATGATTTTCACACGATTATCCAATTTGTTGAATTCGTATTCAGAATAAGCGTTATAAGGATTTGGAACAACGTTAATTAATTTCAAGGCATCTGCTAGCGCATCTCTGCTTGAAGTTTCAGTGTGAACTGCCTCCATATTCCATGAATACATCGGTTTCCCATTATTGGCTCCAGTTGCATTAAAGTTCTTATACTCTTTGTTAACGCGCACTTTAATTGTAGCATCAGTAGAAAGAAGTGTTTTGCCTTCGTTCAATAAAGGATAAATAATCCACATTAAACTACCATAAACTTCTCGTTTGGAAGAATTATTATTGACTTCTACTTCCAACAATTTTTGGTAAAGATGATTTCCATTCAAACTTTCAGCAACACTTGGATTGTATTCTGGAAAATCATAACCATTGCTGAAATTATTAATTGTTTTTGCCTTTGTTCCGAACACCCAAATTGAATGCATCCCACCTAAAACGGGAGATCCTAAAGGAGACGTTAATCGATCTGTTGGATTCCATTGCATGTCCGCTCCATTATCACCACCCAAAAATGAATTTTCGCCAAACGCCAAATACAAGCGGGCACCAGTTTCTAAATCAACTGCATATCCTGGGAACCATCCCATTCCTGTACCTGTTCCATCCGGTTGACCATATTTGTCCACACTTGGACTTTTGCGCATCATTCCCGGTTTACAGGCTCCAACATTTAAATCTTCGTCTTTCCCCAATTCGATAACTGGACATCTAGTCCATTTCGATCTATCGCTTGTTAATACTACATTCACACTTGGCAAATAGGAAATCATAGCATTCGTATGAGATGACCCCGGGTTAAATAAATTATAATAGGCCAAAGGCATGAAATCACATCGATAACCCACTAAACGATGCGGTGCTATTCCACCAGACAATATATGATCGAATACATGTTCATCATCAAGACCTACCTCATCATCATAGCAATAACTTTGTAAGTAATTTTCGGTTAACGTAGTTAGCGGTTCAGCAACATGTGTTCCAGAACGTATCCAATTGGTCGGATAAAAAGAACTGTTATCCTTTACAAACGTTAACCAGTTTTTGGAGGAATCAGCAAAGGAAATTGAACTATTTATTACTGTTGTTTTTTGTAACCCCCCAGACTCATTACCGGTATATTTGTATTGCTTGATTTGCACAGAAATTCCCCATTGCGGGATAATTTGTTCATTATCGCTCGCAATTGTGAGCTCCGACTGAATAGAATCCAACAATTCTCCCCCTTCTGAATCATAGCGATAAATTGTCCAGCTCGATGTGTCAGTACCGTTTATTGGACTTGTCGTATAATCCCTGAATTTACATTCAAAATAACCATCCGCAACGTTCAAAGGATCCACTACTTTAATATTGATTGGGCCAAAACTTTGAGCATACGTAACCTTATCTTGTTTTCCATTCAAAATGATTGCGGCCAAGGAATTACTTGTTAACTCCAATGGATTATTTCCATTTCCGTATCCGTCTAAACGCGTAATTTCAGGAGATTGACCATATTCCAAATAATGCAAAGTTCCATTTGCTTCCGGCAGCGGATTGTGCGGAATAACTTCGATTGGACGAACTTCACCAATTGCGGCTTTTCGACTAGCAAGGTATTTGCGTTTTTGACCATCCAAGGATGCCGGATCATTTGGATCATAATTCTTAAAGTTGTTATAGGAATAAGCCACCGCTAAATAGTAGTAGCGTTTGAAATTCACTAATTGCGTTGTTCCCTGTGCAAATAAATCCGTTTTTACACTAAAACTATGCTTTATTCCATTATCATTACCATTTACGCGTTCAATTGGAATACTTGCTCCTAAGTCATCATCAAACTCAAAATTGATGATTTTCGAAACACCATCTTTTATATCACATTGTGCAACTAAACGCGCTTTTTCAGCATTTCCTATATCGGACAGAGCAACTTGAGCATTTGCTAATTGAAAAATCTGATATCCTTGAAAACGATAATATTTGTCAGCATTTGGATCACTAGCAACAATGAATGGATCAAACTCAGTATAGCCTTCTTTATAATTGTTTGAACTAGGGGAATTCGACAAAGTTAGAATGATTTCATTGTTCAATTCCTGAGCGGCCAAATCTGGTGCGTGTGGACCTTCTAAAACTTTAAAGCAGTTTTCAAAAAGAGCTTGCGCTTTGTCATCTGCACGTTGTAAAACTTCCACAGAAGCATAAGGATCTCCTCCATTTGAACGTGCCCAAACAACTCCTACAGTAATATTATTCACCGCTCCTGGTTTCAAAACAAATGGTCCTGCCGATTCTACAAAACGTCTATCGTTTGGAGGATTGTTCGATCCATATTCTGTCCAAGGTTGTTGTGGCAAACCTCCTGTTCCCCATCCCATTGGATCTGTGTCTCCTGGAAACATGAAATCACACGGAACAGCTGGATTTGATTCAGGGTCGGAAATGTGACCACTTCCTCCATACGAAAATTGCGATCCATCTTTCCAAAAACCTCTCAAGTAATTGTAATAATCTGAAGCGTTAATTGGATCCGTTTGATTTGGATTCGCCCCGTTAGTTGTGTTCGAATAATAAAGAAAACGACGCATTCCGAATCGTTCATTATCGACAATTCCATCACCGTACCCAATTCCGTTCAATGCTTCGTTATAGCCAATTCCAAAAGCATTATCTAATCCGTCATCATCTTGATAAGGGCCTTCGAAAAAATCAACTCCAACAGCTGGCGGTGAAGTTCCATATCCTTTGTAACCTGAATTTTCGCTATCAACATTATCACCATTGTAATAATATCCTAAACCTCTATTGACATCACAACCCACATAATCATCATACGGATCTCCGAGCGCACCATCTGTGAAAAAGCCAAAATAAGTATTGTACAAGGTTTGCGTTCCACGGTTGATTAACTCATAATTGTAAAAGGTCATGTTATTGATCTCGTCATTTGAGGCAAATGAAAAGGCTTGCGCTCTAATTTCCATTCCAATTGCATCTGCCCCTGTTTCTGTATGAATGTTTCCTTTGTCATTCATCACCCACCAGTAATTTAAATCACCGAATAACGAAACACGACGATCCGTTTTACATTCTTTGGTGCGGTAGATATCGTGCCAAGGATAATCACCATCTTGCCAACTGTAAATTCCATCTTCGTTTCTATCGTAAAAAGGCGCTAAATAATAATCTTGCCCCATCGAAACATCACCATGTGCTGGCCATTGTTTTACAATATCTGGAATTTCATAATTTGGAAATAATTCAGCTTGCGTGTTTGTTCCATTTTCTAAATCGTCCATTCCTGCGTCATACCAAGCAACAAATTGGCGAATCATATCTTGCGTTGTAACGAAATGCTTGTCGTATTTCGCGCAATTTTCATAGGTCGTTTCAGCAATTACTTTTGACAAAGGACCCGTCCAATAATCTTGTCCTTCACGGTAACGCAATGCGGCCAATTTCAATTGATTGTTGACGTCAGTTCCACCTAACCAAAGAGCAGCTGTAAACAAAGCCATGATCCCTGAATTTTTTGGAACCTCGTATTGCGAATAGTTTTGATTTGGTTTTTGCCAAAGATTTCCAGCAGTATGAACGAGAATGCGCACATTGTTCAATTCCATGTACGTGGAAGTAGTCGGTGGTGTACATTGAGCTGCTTTTGTTGGGATTTGCTTAATCAATACTTTACCAGCTCCTGCATAGGGTTGAGAATGAACTAAAAAGGTGCAAATACAGAAAAATACAACAACAGCTGTTTTCATAAATTGTAGTTTAAGAGACCAAGATAATGAATATTGTAAATACACGGTAAGCGCAATGAGCAAACTGTATTTTTTAAACGGTAATCTGTTTGGATTAAGGAATAATTAAGGCTTCAAACGTTTTGTAAATTCAACCAATAAAGTTGTTATATCCTCATATTCAACAAAGCTTAAATTTGCTTGGGTATCGAACACATCATGGTAGTTTTTATTCGGTCCCATTGTATATATAAAAAACGCTGGAACGCCCATTTGTGTAAACCAATAATGATCAGAGTTTGCAGCTGGACCTCTTGATTTAACTTGCATTAATAGATTTTTCTCTGAATTGATAGCTTGTAATTCCTTGAATTCATTTTCAAAAAGTGTAGCATTCACGACTGTGATTCCGTCTTCTCCACTTCCCATGATATCTAAATTCAATAAAAAAGCAATCGAATTCAACTTGATCAACGGATGTTCAACGAAGTATTTTGAACCAACCAATCCGGCTTCTTCTCCAGCGAACGCAATGAACAAGATATTATAATCAACAGGGTTTTCTTTGAAACACTTCGCCATACTCAACAACATCGCTGTTCCACTTGCATTGTCATTGGCCCCCGGAAAATACGTTTCAGCACCCATTCGTCCCAAATGATCGTAATGTGCAGAATAAATAACTGTTTTCTTCGACTTCTTTTTTGCTGGTAAATAGGCGAAAACGTTGCGAGAAGTATAATTTTTAATTAGTTGGGCATTAATAGAAATTGTGAAACCGCTTGATGCTGAAAAAATGGAATCTTGGATTTGAATCAATGGGTTTTTCAATTGTTGATCGGCAACAGACCAGGTAAACTTACGATCCATGATTTCAAAAACCGGCATCATTCCAGCGAGTTCTTCTGTCAAACCTGCTACTTTTTTCAAGGTATCTGCAGATAGTTTTCGGAAATCAAGTGCAATCGCGTTGTATTCTTTTCCGTTGGAAATCGATTTAATTTCTTCGATCAATTTTTCAACGTTTAAGGCCGTTTCAATTGAAATTAATTTTGGATGTAATTCTAGTTTTCCTCCTGCACTTGCTGGATCAACCAAATAGTGAATTCCAGGTGTAAGTGTTCGGCCATTGTGCTGAATCATCATTTCATTCGGAAAGGTATTTACATCCAAATTGAAGGACTGGAAATAGGATTTCTTTAAGGGTTTTAAACCTATTTTTTTGAATTCAGCTACAATAAATTCAGCAGCCAATGAATCACCTTTGTTCACATAACCGCGACCATGATATTCTGGTGAACACAAGGTTTTTGTGATTCTTTCTACTTCACTTTTCTGACCAAAAGCAACAAGGTTTGATATAACAAAACCAATCAGGAAAATCAGTGTTTTTGCTGAAGTTAGTGTAGTAGTGAAAGAACTCATAGTTATTAAGTATTACGCGTAACGACGTTTCAATTTTAAAACAAATTCTTCAACTGTCTCGCTTTCTACATCCCAATTATGGTTGTTTGCATACGCCGAAGCACGAATCAACATTTCATCACGCGAACTTAAGTTGTCCAACACTTTAATTGCTTCAGAAAACGCTTCACTTGATCCGTCAAACAACTCGTTGATGTATTGTAAACGCTCATTTAACCCAAAAGACCCGATTAATGTGCTCAAAGATGTCATTCCAATTTGAGGTGCTAAATCCGTATTGTCTTTTGAAAAACGTGCGTAGAATTTCTGATTACTTGGTTCTGTTGGTGTTACAATCACTTGTTCCATTGTGATGTGTTCCTCATGAACGCCATCTTCTGTACTTTCTGTACTTGAAACCGACAAATGTTCGAAGGTATTTTCTTCCAATACTTCTTCTTTAATTTGCTCTGCTGAATCGTCGAACAATGAAAAATCAAAGGCTGGTTGTTCTTCAATTTCTTCAATTGTCTCCTCTACAACCTCCTCGTCTTCATCCAATTCTATTTCCAATTCAGGCATGGAAAAACTTGGCTCTTCTTGAATCGGTTCAGCGACTGGTGCTTCTAAAACCGGCGTTTCAGTTACAGAAGCAACTTCAACTGGTCGTTCGCCAAATATTTTTTCTTCAAAAGCTTTGTAGCGCAGAATAATTGCACGTTCATGCAACTCTTGTGTATTTACCACTAATTCTTCAAGTTCTTCGCGTGTTAATTTTCCATGATTAAGTTTTGAGAATGCTTCCTCAATTGCTTTTAAACGCGCTTCGATTGTAGATAAATTTGCCATACTCTTTTGAATCTCTATTTTTCAACATTTCATTAAAGTTGCTAACGTTGCTTTGGCTATGAACAACAAAATAACGACTTTTAAACCGTAAAGTTACCCACGAGGCAGCAATGCAAAATTATCACCGGAAGAAACTTGTCTTCGATGATTTGTTAATAACCTAAAGCGAGAAGAAGAAACGATGTTTTTAGAACAATTTCCTGGAGAGGGCAGACAAAATGGTTGGATTGAAGTAATCTGTGGTTCAATGTTTTCTGGAAAAACAGAAGAATTAATTCGTAGAATGAAACGCGCACAGTTTGCAAATCAAAAATTGGTCTTGTTTAAACCTGTTATCGATGATCGTTATCATACGGAGAATGTTGTTAGTCATCAAGGTTCAAGCTTGAAAGCAATTCCAGTAAGTGAATCCAAAGAAATTCTCGATTTATGGAAAAATGAAAAAGTTGTGGCAATTGATGAAGCGCAATTTTTTGATGAGGGAATCATTGATGTTTGTAACGAATTAGCGAAGAAAGGATCGCGTGTTATTTTGGCCGGTTTAGACATGGATTACAAAGGTGTTCCATTTGGTCCAATGCCAAATTTACTTTCGATTGCAGAATATGTAACGAAAGTGCACGCCATTTGCGTTTCTTGTGGTAATTTAGCTCAGTATTCGCATCGTACGGCAAATGAAACAGGTCAAGTACTTGTTGGAGCAGTTGAGAAATACCAACCTCTGTGTCGTGCGTGCTACAATAAAATAGCACATTGAGATTAGGAATTGTCTTTAAGGAGTTTGTGAAACAGATTGAAGGAACGGCTGAAACAAGCAGTTCTACGATTGTTATTGATCAAATTGTATACGATACGCGCAAAATTGTAAGTGCAGATAACAGTGTATTTTTTGCCCTGGAAGGTGAATTCAGAGATGGACATGATTTCATTGAGCAAGCCTACAAAAAAGGTATTCGCGTTTTTGTTGTTTCTCGAAAAATAGACCAATCAAATTTTCCAAAAGCACATTTTATTCATGTTGCAAATAGTTTGATTGCTTTACAGCAATTAGCAGCTTTTCATCGCTCACAATTTCAATATCCAGTAGTTGCAATTACCGGAAGTGCTGGAAAAACAACCGTAAAAGAATGGTTGTATCATTTGTTGAGCCCGAGTTTACGTGTTGTTCGAAGTCCAAAAAGTTATAATTCTCAATTAGGTGTTGCACTTTCACTTTTGGAATTACACACTGATTGTGATTTGGCTCTTATTGAAGTTGGAATTTCGAAACCTGGAGAAATGCAACGATTAAAGGAAATTGTGAACCCGACAATCGGCGTTTTGACTTCCTTCGGTCGTGCACATGAAGAAAATTTTAAGTCTACCGAAGATCATTTGAAGGAAAAATTAGAACTGTTTACCGATACTCAAAAAACGTTTTTTCCGAATTCAATCCTTTTAGACGCGAATCAAATAAAGGCAATTCATGGTGTAGCAATCAAGCCTGAAGCGTTTAAGAAAGAACTTGCCTTGGTTCCGTTTCAAGATCAAGTTGGACAAACGAATGCTTTGCTAGCAATTGCTTTGGCAAAATTGTTTCTGGAAGATTCGAAGCATTTAAAAAATACGATTTCAACGTTGCCACAATTGGCCTTGCGAATGGAAACATTCGAGGGAATCAATGGAAATATGATCATCAATGATACGTATAACTTGGATCTAGATGCATTGACGCATTCTTTGGAATACCAAATGCGCGTTGCTGGTGATCGCAAACGAATAGTGATTATTGGTTTGGACGAAGACAACTATTTCCGTAAAAAGGAAGTTGAAAATGTTGTCAACCATTTTGCGCCAGATCAGGTAGTGATTATCAAAAATAACGAAACTATCAAGCAACGTTTTGAAAACTCAGTGATTCTTATAAAAGGGACAAGGAAGGCAGATATGCAGCGTTTTGCACGTCAGTTCCGTTTAAAAAATCACAAGACCTTTGTTGAAATTGATTTGAGCGCTGTTCGACATAATATGACTGTTTTCAAACAGCAATTGGCGCCAAAAACCAAATTATTGGCAATGGTGAAAGCACAATCCTATGGTTCAGGCGTTGAGAAAATGGCGGCATTTCTGGAACAACAAGGAGTCAATTATCTCGGCGTTGCTTATGCTGATGAAGGGGTAGAATTGCGCAAACAAGGAATTAAATTACCGATTTTGGTGATGAATGCCGAAGAAGATGGATTTGAAGATTGTATCAATTACGAGCTAGAACCTGCGATTTATTCGTTCCATCAATTGGATCAGTTTATTAAAGAATTGATTTTTCACGGTCAAATCGATTATCCTGTTCATTTGAAGTTGGACACTGGAATGAAACGTTTAGGTTTTGAACTAAGCGATATTCCACGTGTGTGTGAAATCATTAAATCGCAACCAGAAATTAAAATCAAATCGGTTTATTCGCATTTGGCAGATGCTGATAATCGCCGTGATAAACGCTTTACGCAACACCAAATTCAGAAATTCAATCAAGCGACACATGTTTTGAATCAGCAATTGAACTACCATTTTGATCGTCACATTCAAAATTCAGAAGGAATTGCCAATTATCCTGATACGCAATTTGAAATGGTGCGTTTAGGAATTGGAATGTATGGAATCAGTTCGAATCCAATGGTTCAACTGAAGTTACAACCAGTAATGAAATGGTTCAGTTCAATTTCACAAGTTAAAACCTTGGCAAAAGGAGAAAGTGTTGGTTACAATCGCACATTCATTGCTGAAAAAGAGATGAAGATTGCAATCGTTCCTGTTGGTTATGCCGATGGATTCAGAAGATCCCTTGGAAATGGAAAAGGTGGCGTTGTCATTCATTCAACATTTTGTCCAACAATTGGTCGAGTTTGTATGGATATGATTATGGTTGACGTGACTAAACTACATGCAAAAGAAGGCGACAAAGTTGAAATTATTGGAAATAAACAAACCATTCAAAAGTTCGCCGATGCAATGAATACCATTCCATATGAGGTGATGACAAGCATTTCAAAACGTGTGCACCGCATTTATTTGGAAGACTAAAAAACTAGAGTATAGAATTGAGAGCTAGAAGTTAGATTGGTTTTCAGAATTGGAGAAATAGCTAAGACAACAAACGAATACATTCTTCTCTCTGTGCCCAGATTTCTTCAAAACTCAGACCTAATTCTGGTTTTCGAGCTACCCATCTTCTCAAATAATCCTGATGAATCTTTTCTTTCCAATCGCCTGTTTGATGTGGTTCAATACGCTGTTCACGAACCAATTTCGGTTCTATAAGTGCCAATCGGTCGTTTTTTGAGGTTAAATCATAGCGATCGTGTGTGCTCAAACGAAAGAAACAATGCATTTCAGGTAAATTGCTGTAAGGTTTATCCTTGAAAAATTCAGTTAATTCACTATGCGTTTCCGGACTCATTAAGAAAATCCCTGCAATCAGTTCAATTTCTTCATGACCATTTTCTTCACACAAGCGGGCTAAAATCCCATGCTTTGAAGAACAAGTACCTCGATTTTCCGTCAAAACTAAATCCAAATTGTCGCGATCCGAAATTCTGCCATAAGGCAAATTTTGAATGTATACACAAGCAGCAGAAAAATCACTTATTCCACGTTCACGAAATTTTTGTGAAACAGTTCCTTCAAGAAGTTCAAAGTTGGGTAATGCCATTTATACTTAGTTTCCTATGTTCAGGTCTTTGCCAGAAACAGTTTTTGTTTCATCAATTTCAACTTTCTTAGAAAGAAAGAAAATTCCTCCTTTTACTTTTCCTTTAATGCGCACTTTTACTTGATCCTTTTTCGCATAACGCAAAGCGGTGAACATAGCTCCATCTTCTAAAGTAGCCAAAAGAGGAAGCGAAAGCGAACTCTCTTGTTTCGCTTTCATCTTCACTTTTTTCGTCAATTTTACCGTTCCCATTAATTGGTCTTCGAGGTAAACTTCAACCGTTGAAGGTTTAATTTTCAGCGCGAACCAATTCGGGTTATATACTTTTACACCGGCCGATAAAGAAATTTCTTGACCGTCCATTTTTTCCATTTTCACACCTTCAGAGCCACGAAATTCAGGTTCTTGAAATGTTGCACATCCCGTTAAAAGAACTACTGCTGTAAGAATAAACAAGAACTTTTTCATGACTTTAAGGATTTAAATTACTTTGATAACTCAGTAAAATGCTTGTAAAAATGAGGAATTGTTTCAATTCCTTTGTAGAAATTAAACAAACCATAATGCTCATTTGGTGAGTGAATTGCATCGCTATCCAAACCAAAGCCCATTAAAATTGTTTTCAATCCCAATACTTTTTCAAACATTGCAACAATTGGAATACTTCCACCACTTCGAACTGGAATTGGTTTTTTACCGAAGGTTGCTTCGTATGCCATTGACGCAGCTTTATAACCGATAGAATCGATTGGCGTTACAGCAGCTTCTCCACCATGATGCGGTTTTACAGTAACTTTTACACTTGCAGGCGCGATTGACTCAAAGTGATTTTTGAATAACTCTGTGATTTCATGCGGGTCTTGATCTGGAACCAAACGCATAGAAATCTTTGCATAGGCTTTTGAAGCGATCACCGTTTTTGCTCCTTCACCTGTGTATCCTCCCCAAATTCCATTCACATCTAGGGTTGGACGAATAGAACCTCTTTCCATTGTGGAATATCCTGCTTCACCCATAACATCAGCAATGTCCAAGGCCTTACAATATTTCTCTAACGAGAAAGGAGCTTTTGCCATTTCAGCACGCTCTTCATCCGTTAAGTCAACTACTTTATCGTAGAATCCAGGAATTGTAATATGATTATTTTCATCGTGTAATGAAGCAATCATTTTTGCCAATGTATTGATTGGATTCGCAACACATCCTCCATATAAACCAGAATGTAAATCTCTGTTTGGTCCAGTCACCTCAACTTCAACGTAGCTTAAACCTCTTAAGCCAGTTGTGATAGAAGGAACATCGTTTGCCAACATTCCTGTATCAGAAACCAAGATGATGTCTGCTTTCAATTTTTCTACATTTTGAGTAACGAAGATTCCTAAGTTTTCACTTCCAACTTCTTCTTCTCCTTCAATCATGAACTTAACGTTACATGGTAATTCATTCGATTTCAACATTGCTTCAACCGCCTTCACATGCATGAACATTTGACCTTTGTCGTCACATGCCCCACGTGCAAAAATGGCTCCTTCCGGATGAATTTCAGTCGTTTTAATAACTGGTTCAAACGCTGGACTTGTCCATAATTCAATAGGATCTGCAGGTTGTACATCATAATGTCCATAAACCAAAACTGTTGGAAGAGAAGCATCAATCATTTTTTCACCGTAAACAATTGGATAACCAGCCGTTTCACATACTTCAACTTTGTCAATCCCAATACGTGTTAAGTCTTCTGCTATTTTGTGTGCAGTAGCATGAACATCTTTAGAATAGCTTGGGTCTGCTGAAATAGATGGAATTTTCAGTAAATCAATTAGTTCGTTTAAAAAACGCTCTTTGTTTTCGGAAATAAAATTTTGTGTTGAATTCATCTTTGATTTCTATTGATTGATACAGGTCAAAATTCGTAATAATTCCCGAAAAAATTGGTGGACTTATATTTTTTATTCAAATTCGTGCAACCAAAAATGTAAAACGGCTGTCTTAGGACTACATAAATACTTTTGTATAATGATGAAATCAATATTATTTACGATTCTTGCCCTAACATTGGGCTTTTCGTCTTCAGCACAAATTACTGTTGCTAATACGTTAACACCAAATCAACTGGTGCAAAATGTATTATTAGGATTCGGGGTTACAGCAACCAATATTACAATTAATGGTAGCGCAGCAAACTCAAACAATTTGTTTGGTAACGTTACCTATTTCACATCTGGTTCGACAACATTTCCAATTCAATCTGGAGTTTTGTTAACAACTGGAAATGGTGTTGGTGCAATTGGTCCAAATTCATCAGGAAGTTTCACGAATAACTCACCTGCTACACCTTCAGTTTCAACCGACCCAGCATTGAATTACATTGCGAATAGTGGAGTAACAAATGGTGTTGTATTGGAGTTTGATTTCATTCCTTCAGGAGACACTATTTCTTTTAACTATTTGTTTGGATCAGACGAATATCCGGAATATTCTCCTTCAACGTTTAACGATGCATTCGGATTCATTTTGTGGGGACCTGGAATCAGTGGCCCATACACAATGGCTGGTTATCCAGCAGGAGGAGCCAATTTGGCAGTTGTACCCGGTACATCAACTCCTGTAACCATTAACAATGTTGGACCTGGAGCTACCCAAAACCCAATGTATTATCAAAATAATTTAGGTGGTGCTGCATATGGTAATGCAATTCAATATGATGGAACTACAACCTTACTATCTGCCAATGCGGATGTTCAATGTGGACAAACCTACCATATTAAATTATGTATTTCAAATGTAGGTGACCAAGCGTTTGATTCTGGTGTATTCTTGCAAGCAAACTCTTTCAGCTCTGAAGCCATTGAAATTGCAGTTGCAACAGTTTCAGGAGATACAAGTGTATTCGAAGGATGTACCGATGCAAGCCTAATGTTCATTCGCCCACAGACTCAATTGGGTGATACAATGATTATTAACTACCAAATTTCAGGAACCGCAACAATGGGAACAGATTACAACAATCTTATTAATCCTATTACGTTCTTGCCTGGCGAAGACACAATTGTATTAACAATTAACCCAATTTTTGATGGAGTTTCTGACAATAACGAATATGTTACAATTACTGCAATGACAATTTCACAATGTGGTGATACTATTATTTCTTCCGGAACGCTTTACATTGTCGATGATGTAGTTGTTAACATCAATGAAAGTGATCCGACCGTCTATTGTGCAAACGATTCTGTATTGGTAACCGCAACAGCATCAGGTTTATTCGGTCCTTTTACATATGATTGGGCTGATGGACAAGTTGGAGATACGGCCTATTATCCTACTGTTCAAGGCGCGTTAACAGGTTCGATTGATTATTACATTACTGTGACTAACTCTTGCGGATACACAGGTGTTGATACAGTAACAGTTACATTGAATCAAACATTAGCTGTTGACACAATGATGACTGGTCCTGCTACTTGCGAACCTGTTGGATGGGTTTCTGGAATGATTACTGGTCAGACAGGGGTTCCATCTTATCAATGGACTGGTCCAGGACCTAATAACCCGAACTTTATTGATGCATCAGTATGGCAAAACTTATCTTCAGGTTGGTATTATTTCAATGTCTTTGATAATGTTTGTGAAGTTCACGATAGTGTATTCGTTGATATTTTGAATCCACCAATGGCACAATTTACAGCAACACCAAGTTCAGGTTGTTCGCCATTGACTGTGAATTTGGTGAATACAAGTCAAAATGCATTGAATTACCTTTGGGATTTTGGAAATGGACAAAATGCAAACGTTACGACAACAGCAAATCAAGTACAGATTTACAACAATTCAGCAGTTGTTCGATTAATTGCTGCTCAAGGTAACTGTGCAGATACAGCTTACCAAACAATAACTGTAAACATTTGTGGTTGTATGGATCCAAATGCTACAAACTACAATCCTTTAGCAAATTTTGATGATGGATCATGTATGTATCCAACACCGATTGTTGAAGCACCTAATGTATTCACGCCTAATGGTGATAATTCTAATGATTTGTTCTATTTAACTACACAAAATGCTACTTCTATTGAATTAACGATTTTGAATCGTTGGGGTAATGTTTTGTACAGTAAAGAAGGGATGAATCCAGCATGGGATGGGAAATCAGAAAGTGGAGCTTTAGCAGATGAAGGTGTTTATTTCTATAAATATGTTGTAAAAGGTTACAATGACCAAGTAGTAGAAGGACACGGATTCTTACACTTAGTTAGAAAATAATCTTTTAAAAAATAAGTTTAAAGGCGGCTACAAATAGTCGCCTTTTTTGTTGTGACAAATTGAATCAAATCTTCGTATTTTTGCAACTCAAATTAAGCAAAGAATTAACGTAAAGAATTCAAAATGAAACTTCATTACCGCGAATTAGGAGAAGGTCTACCAATGGTCATTTTACATGGTTTGTTTGGTTTTTCTGATAATTGGCAGACCCATGCAAAGAAACTTGCTGAATATTATCGAGTTATTCTTGTTGATTTAAGAAATCATGGTCATTCGCCTTGGTCTGATGATTTTTCGTATCAGTTGATGGTTGATGATTTAAAAGAATTGTACGATGATTTAGGTTTAAAGAAAACAATCCTACTTGGTCATTCAATGGGCGGTAAAGTGGCCATGCTTTTTGCGCAGCAACATGAAGATTTATTGGAAAAATTGATCGTTGTAGATATTGGCGCAAAAGCCTATCCGATGCATCACCAACATATACTTGCGGGAATGCATGCTATTGATTTAGACGCAATCAAAGTCCGAAGCGAAGCAGAAGCAATTTTGAAAATACATATTGACTCAGAAGGCGTTCGTCAGTTTCTTTTGAAGAATTTATATTGGAAAGAGAAAGGTCAATTGGCTTGGAGAATGAATTTAAGCGTTTTAGAGCGCGAAATGGAAAATATTCTATCACGTGTTCCAGAACAAGAAGTAATGCTTCCTACGCTGTTTATTCGCGGTGAATTATCAAATTATATTTTAGATGAAGATATTGATGAATTGGAAGAACTTTTTCCTGATTCAGAACTAAAAACGATTCTCGGAGCTGGGCATTGGGTTCATGCCGAAGCACCAGATGAATTTATTGATACGGTGTTGGGATTTTGCTTACGCTAGCGCGATTCGTAATTCGTAATTCGTAATTCGTAATTCGTAATTCTTTAAAAAACACAAAAGCAGTACCGAAATTCGATACTGCTTTTTTTATGTCTTTTGAAATTACTTCTTAACTATTCAAAGCTTCAGCACCACCAACGATTTCTAAGATTTCGTTTGTAATAGCCGCTTGACGTGCTTTATTGTATGACAATTTCAAATTTTTCTGTAATTCACTTGCATTATCAGTTGCTTTGTGCATTGCTGTCATACGTGCTCCGTGTTCAGCTGCATTTGAATCTAACAACCCTTTGAATAATTGAATCTTCAATGATTTAGGAATCAAATCTGCAACAATTTCAAATTTTGATGGCTCAAAAATATAATCACCTGCAGATGAATTATCTTCTTGAACAGTTGGTACGATAGGCAAGTATTGTTCAGTACGCACATCTTGCGTCGCAGCATTCACGAAACGATTGTAAACAACAACTACTCTATCGAATTCTTTCGCAGTAAACATGCGCATCAATTCGTTTGCAATAACCGTTGTGTTTTCGAAATTCAATGCATTGAAAATATCTTCCACAGGCTCTAATGCATCATTAATGAAATAAGCATCAGAACGTTTGTATGAATCGCGAATTTTCTTTCCTAAACAAAGAACACGCGGATTTGCATCTTTGTATTCCTCATTTACTAATTGTGTAACACGTTTAATAACATTGTTATTGAAACCACCACACAATCCACGGTTTGAAGTAATACCAACGATCAAAACGTTTTTAACTTCACGTGTGTCAGAAAATGCGTTTTCAGAAAGATCCAAGGTCGCACTTAAATTGCTAAGAATTTCCTGTAGTTTTTCAGAGTAAGGACGCATTTGTGTAATTGCATCTTGCGCTCGTTTCAACTTTGCAGCAGATACCATCTTCATTGCTGAAGTGATTTGCATCGTTGAACCTACTGAGGTGATTCTATTTCGTATTTCCTTTAAACTTGGCATAATATAATTCAAGATTCAGGATTTAGGATTCGCAATTAGTTAATCACGAATCCCAAATTCAAAATTGTTTAGTATTTATCAGCTAATTCTTTAGCAACTTTTGTCAATGTATCTGTGATCTCGTCTGTATATTTACCAGCTTTCAATGCAACTAATACATCAGCATGTTTTGCCTCTAAATAGTTCAAGTATTCTTTTTCGAATTCTTTCACTTTACTTACTGGAACATTTTGCATTAAACCTTTTGTTCCAACATAGATAATCGCAATTTGTTTTTCAACTGACATTGGATCTCCTTCACGTTGTTTCAAGATTTCCACGTTACGAGCTCCTTTATCCAATACAGATTTAGTTGCTTGATCTAAGTCAGATCCAAATTTCGCGAACGCTTCCAACTCACGGTACTGAGCTTGATCCAATTTCAAGGTACCTGCAACTTTCTTCATAGATTTAATTTGCGCGTTACCTCCTACACGTGATACAGAGATACCAACGTTAATTGCAGGACGAATACCAGCGTTAAATAAATCACCTTCCAAGAAAATTTGACCATCCGTAATAGAAATTACATTTGTTGGAATGTATGCAGAAACGTCACCCGCTTGTGTTTCAATAATTGGCAAAGCCGTTAAAGAACCACCACCTTTTACCAAGTGCTTAATTGAAGCTGGTAAATCGTTCATTTGAGCAGCAATAGAATCATCAGCGATAATTTTCGCAGCTCTTTCCAATAAACGTGAGTGTAAGTAGAATACGTCACCTGGGTAAGCCTCACGACCTGGAGGACGACGTAATAAAAGAGAAACCTCACGGTAAGCTACCGCTTGTTTCGATAAATCATCATAAATAATTAATGCAGGTTTTCCTAAATCACGGAAATACTCACCAATTGCAGCACCAGTCATTGGAGCATAGAACTGCATAGTAGCAGGATCTGATGCATTTGCAGCAACGATTACTGTATATGCCATTGCACCAGCATCTTCTAATTTTTTAACGATTCCAGCTACAGTTGAACCTTTTTGTCCAATTGCAACATAGATACAGAAAACAGGTTCTCCTCTATCGTAAAACTCACGTTGGTTAATGATTGTATCGATCGCAACAGTTGTTTTACCTGTTTGACGGTCACCAATGATCAACTCACGTTGTCCACGTCCGATTGGAATCATCGCATCCACTGCTTTGATACCTGTTTGTAATGGCTCAGTTACTGGTTGACGGAAGATAACACCTGGCGCTTTACGCTCAATTGGCATTTCATACGTTTCACCTTGGATTGGTCCTTTACCATCGATTGGGTTACCTAACGTATCCACAACACGACCTACCATTCCATCTCCAATTTTAACAGAAGCAATACGTCCTAAACGTTTTACAGTATCTCCTTCTTTAACATCAGAAGAACGACCTAACATTACGGCACCAACATTGTCTTCTTCAAGGTTCAACGCAATTCCTTGCAAACCTCCATCAAACTCAATCAACTCACCGTATTGAACTCCGTTCAATCCATAAATACGTGCGATACCATCTCCTACTTGAAGAACTGTACCTACTTCTTGAAGTTCAGCTTCAGAACGAAATCCTGATAACTGCTCTCTTAAAATTGCAGAAACTTCTGCTGGTTTTACATCTGCCATCTTGTGTAGTTTTACTTTGATTCCACTTAAGTGCGGATTATCTTGTTAAACGTTGTTTTAAATTGTTAATTTGACTTGCAACAGACGCGTCTATTTGCTTGTCTTCCATGCGTATGATAAATCCACCAATTAGTGATTCATCAACTAATTCAGTAACTTCCAATGTGCCTTTGATTGAAGCTTGTGCTTTCTCAAGAATTTCTTTCTTCGTTGCATCATTCAATGCAATTGCAGAAATCAATGTAATTGGAACAATTCCTTTACCTGCTTTCATTTGAACATCAAACTGATGCGCAATCTGCGGTAACATATATTCTCTTCTATTTTTGGTAATCAAATTGATAAACATTGTAGACAATGCATCAAATTGTCCGAAAATAGCTCCGAATATTTCAATTTTTTTATCTGAATTAATTACTGGAGAATTCAATACGATATGAAAATCTTTGTTCTCGTCATTGACAAGTAACAAGTAATTCATGTCAGCTGCAATTGCGTCTAACTTGTTTTGCTCAATCGCTAATTCAAGTAGTGCTTTTGCGTAGCGTGCTGCTCCTTTAGAACTTCTCATTGTAATTAAATTAATTCAAGTTAATATCTCCAGCCATTTTCTCAGCCAAAGCTTTTTGTTTTGCGTCAGAAGAAAGTTCAGTACGAACGATTTTCTCAGCGATCTCAATTGAGAATGAAGCTACTTGTGTTTTCAACTCTGCAATCGCAGCAGCTTTTTCAGAAGCAATTGTTTGACGAGCAGCAGCAACTACTTTCTCAGACTCAACTTTCGCAGCTGTTTTAGCATCCTCAACCATTTTCGTTGCAGTTTCTTTTGCATCTTTCACGATTGCATCACGCTCAGCACGCGCTTCTTTCAATAGATTCTCATTTGCAGCTTGCAATGATTTCATTTCAGCTTTTGTCTTTTCAGCCATTTCTAAAGCTTCAGCAATTTTCTCAGAACGAGCATTTACTGATGACAAAATTGGCTTCCAAATAAATTTCGTTAAGATGAACATCAAAATGATGAACACTAAACCTGTCCAAAACAAGAGACCGAAATCTGGTAATATCAAATCCATTTTACTTTATTTTTAGTTTTTGTTTTCAATCAAAAAACACTTGCCATAACCAACCGTTACGGCAAGTGTTTTAAAAATTACTTAACTCCTGTTTCAAGACCTAGTAGACCAACTACTACACCGAAAAGAGCAACACCTTCAATTAACGCCGCAGCGATAATCATAGCTGTTTGAATTTTACCTGAAGCTTCTGGTTGACGTGCAATCGCGTCCATTGCTGAACCACCGATTTTACCAATACCCAATCCTGCACCTAAAACTGCAAGACCTGCTCCAATTGCTGCTATACTTCCGAACATCATCGTATATATTTATTAAAATTACAAATTAATTAATGGTGAGCTTCTTCCACTGCTGCACCGATAAACAACGCTGAAAGCATCGCAAATAGATACGCTTGTAAGAAAGCTACCAACAACTCCAACACCGAAATAAACAAGGCCATAGGAACAGATAATGCTCCCCATGCTGCGCTTTTGTTTAAGAAGATAATTGAAATCAATGCTAATACGATAATGTGTCCCGCTGTAATGTTAGCAAACAAACGAACCATTAACGCAAAAGGCTTAGTTAAAATACCAACCACCTCGATTGGAATCATGATTGGCAATAACGCCAATGGAACTCCTGGCGTTGCAAAAATGTGACCCCAATAGTTTTTGTTTCCAGAGAAAACTGTTACTAATAAAGTACAAACTGCCAAGAAGAAAGTTACTGTAATATTCCCTGTTAAGTTCGCCCCACCTGGAATGATTGGAACCAATCCTAACAAGTTATTGAAGAAGATAAAGAAGAATATCGTCAACAAGTAAGGAACGTATTTGTGGTATTTGTGCTTATCAATGTTTGATTTAGCCACATCATCACGTACCATTAAAATTAATGGTTCAATAAATTTCGCTAATCCTTTTGGAGCAACAGCACCGTTCTTTTTGTAGAAACGTGCTACTGAGGACATAACAATTAAAATTAGAAGAGCTCCGAAAACCAAAGAAAGAACGTTTTTAGTGATTGAGAAATCCAATGGTTTAACGTTGTGTGGGTGACCATCTTCAAATTGCAATTCTCCACCTTCTAATTTGTAGATTTTTTCGTGAAACATTGCGTAATCTGCAGCTGGACCAACACCTACCATATAATCAACTGATTTTTGTGTTTTGTGATCAATTGAAGAAGCTGGTGCACCGTGATAGAAATTACTTGATGAGAATGTTTTTAAACCACCATCGATCAAGATAACTGGCAAATAAATAGACGTTGAATTGTGGTGCCCACCCCATAAATGCCATTCGTGCGCATCCTTAATGTGGTGCATAATCATCTCACCAACATTGAATTTTTCTTCTTTTTCCCCTTCTTCGTGACCGACTTCTGGCGTATTTGCCATTACAGTTGAGAATGAAAAGATTGCTAAAAGCGTGATAAATACGTAATTAATTCTATTCTTTAATGCCATTGCACGAGTATTTCTAATAAATGCTTTCAAAATTTGGCGCAAAGGTAGATAAACTTTCTAAAGAAACAAGACAAAAAGATTAAGAAAATTTGAGTTTAACACTCGCTTGTTAAATCTTTATGAAAATATCATTAAAGAAGCATTTAAAAAACGCCTTTCAATGGTTTATTTATCAGTAGAATTAGCGACTTTTATTAACCCAAGTGATTGAATAATTAAACTAATTACGAATAAACTAATAAAATGGAAACACATCATTTTCGCATCACTTTGCTTAGAAACAACGAATGCCAATAGGATAGACATTGCTAACAACAATTGAACGGTAGTTAACACAAGAAATCTTCCAACAAATTTTTCAGGATCTTGACGAAAAGAAGGTGCAATTAAAGGTATTCCTCCACCGAAAATTATACTAATCGTTAAAGAAATAATAATTGCATGTTTTTCGACCAATTGTAACACATGACCTTGAACAAGTGCAACATAGGTTCCTAGAACAACTAAAAGTGACCCAAGAATAATCAATGTAAACAATCTTGCTTTACTCATCTTCCTTTCCCATTTTTATCACTTCTTTTATGACAAGATACAATCCGGCCATTACGCCAAACAAAGAAAGTCCAATTGTCCACCATGGTGTTTTTGAAACAAATTTTTTATCGAGGTACGTTCCAAGCCAAGTAAAAATAGCGATCACTGCTCCCATTTGAATACCCAAACCAGAAAATCGAGCGAACTTTGAAATTCCGCTTTTTTTGTTATTCTCTTCCATTTGAATTGGGGTTCGTGAAATTTACTAATAGAATTCGTCAAAGAAATCTTCGTATTCTTTGACATCTTTACGTTCAAAAAGAATTTTCATGTTCTCTTGTGTAATCACAACGATTTTTGCATTCTGTAAATCTAATAAATGCTTACGCGTTGCTTTGTATACACGTATGTATTCTGTTGCCTTTAAATCAGTTGGAAACTCTTGAACTAGCAAAATACTTTGATCGTCTCCAAATATCTTAGAACTAACCTTTAGTTTATCACGGCTAAAGAATTCTTTGTTGAAATCTGAAACTTTCGTTTTTGCTGTGCTAACTCCTTCTGACTTATCTAAAAATACTATCACCCATTGCGGCACTTCATCATTGAAGGTATAAGGCGATTTCTTTGAATAATCCATTTCTATATTTGCAGAATAACCATTCTGAATAATGCTAATCATTTCTTTTGCACGTGTTTCTTCAGGAGTTCCAGGATATTCTGTGAGTACCTGATTCAATACTGGTAGTAATTCCTGTTTATTGCTAGTTGTTTGTCCCAAGCACATTGCTTTTAACAGCATATACTTTGAGCGGAATTGATTGTCTTTTTCATTTGCAATTACGTCTTCAGCTTTCGAAATAACAGGATAATAAAGTCCGCGATTATAGCGTTCCAAGACTTTAACGTATTCTTGTTCGGCCAACGCATCGCGTTCTTTACGTTTCACAAAATAATCAGGGTCACGCAAATAATTCGCATAATCCGAATTAGGATACAGGGTTAAGATATGATCTTTGCTAGGGTTCGCAATTTCTGGTTTCGATTCATTGTACATTTTGTACAACTGGAATGCCGCCGACATATCCGTTTCACATACTGCTTCTTTTGAAAGAACAGCATTGAACTGTTTCGCGGCCAAATCTGGTTCGTTTAATTGGTCTTTATAAATTACACCTGCTGCATACAAAGCATCCAATAAACGTGTTTTAGAAGCACTCAACGCAGAATCCGTTAAAGGAACATCAGCCATTAATTGATCCACCGACATTGAATCTTTCTTTTCAACCGCAATTTCTTTTGAATCTACCGCAGCAGTATCCTCTTCCTCATTGATTATTGGCAACAATACAGTTTTATCACTTCTTCGCCAATTGTCCTCATTTTCTCTTGGACCCCACATTTTTCGGAATTCATCAAATCCTTCTGAACGTGTTTTAGCATTGTTAAAGTACCATTTACTTCCACTTCCATTCGTTTCTGCAAAAGAGTTTTGATTTTCTTGGAGTTGACGTAATTTTTCAGCCTCAAGACGTTTTAAACGCTCAGCCTCCTCTTTTTTCTTTTTAATTACATTTTCAACAAACTTAATGCGTTCATCTTCGCCCATCAAGGCAATGCGCTGAACACTGTCTTCAAAATTGGCTGTTTCTACGGCTGCAACTAAATCTGCAAGTTTATCTGCTTTACTTCGAATACCTTCGGCATTAGGATAAGTGTCATCTATTACCGTTGCACACGAATCATAGTACTTTTGGGCACTCACATAATTTCGGTCAGCAAACGACATATTTCCTAACTTTTCATATGCCATTCCTTTTTGACGTGTATTCGCTGTGGAATAAAATGCTGATTTCGTAAGGTATTCAACCGCTAAGGGTTTATTCGAATTTTGCAATTCGATATCAGCCAGCGCATAATAAATTTGATCTTTAAATTGCGCGTTTTTAGCATCACGCAACATTTTCAGCAATTCTTTCTTAACTTTTTCATCGCCACCCATAAAAGCTCTTTTCAAACGTGCATTGAAGTGCATTTCGTAGGGAGCATTGTATTTAAGTGTCAAGCCATATTGTTTTTTCGCCTCTTCACGGTTACCGATTGACTCATTTAACTGTCCCAAGATAAAGTGAACACGTGCTTTATCCGTTTGTTTTTTGGCGAATTTCAAAGAAGCTTCCAAGTATTTTATCGCATCTTGAGGATTCTGTTTGCGCAAAGCAAATTCAGCTTTTGTCTTCTCGAAATCAAAACGAATAGACTTCGGGACCTCAGCAACCTCTTCTTCCTTTTTAGATTTTTTTGAACTTTTTTTTGATTTTGCCGATTTTTCCTTCTTTGCTCCACCCTCCTCTTGCTCTGAAATGGCTTTTTCTAAATTGGCAATATTAAATCCGGCATCAGTTAATTTTCCTAATTCCATGTTCGTCTTCGCCATCCAAAGTTCTCCAACATAAATAGAAGGATCATTTGAATAGAATTTCTTAACAAACATGAAATTTTTCATGGCCGCATCATAATCTCTGCGATAAAAAGAAGCAATTCCTACAGTTGTCCAGTTTTCATCAATCCAAGCATTGTGTTCTTCCTTTTTCTGAGAAGGTCGATCATTGCTTGGCATACTATGATTTTGAATGACTTTGGTACATTTTACGATAGCTGTATCAATTGAAGGATACAAGCCAATCACTTCAGTTTCATTTGGAAGTGGATCTATTTTTAAAATTGAATAATAATCTTCTTTAAGTGAGGTGCGATATGAAGTTATACCTTGACGAATTAACTCATTGGCATTGAAATAACCATTGTATCGTGCAGTTGTACCATGATAAGTGCGATTAATTAACGTATTCTTTTCCGTTGAACATGCCACAATAACTACAAGTAGTATTAGCACAGCCACTATTTTTTGATACGTTTTAATCATATTTTCACTTTAATAAAAGAGTTAATGAAGCTACAATAACTCACTTTTTTGAATTTTATTATATTTCTGAAAGAGTAAATTTACTTGTTAAGCAATATTTGTAAAGACTTGTTGAATGTCGTCGTCATCTTCAATTTTATCCAACATTTTCTCAACATCATTCATTTGCTCATCAGTTAACTCGATTGGCGAAGTTGGAATACGTTGCAAATTCGATTTTTGCACTTCAATATTCATATCTTCCAAGGCTTTCGCTATTGTTCCGAACGATGTGTAATCTCCATAAACAAACACTTTATCCTCGATTACCTCGATTTCCTCACAACCTGCATCAATCAATTCAAGTTCTAATTCTTCTGGATCGAAGGCATCTGTTTTAATGATTTCGAAAACTGATTTACGGTTGAACATAAATTCCAACGAACCATTTGGAACAACACTTCCACCAGCTTTATTGAAATATGATTTTACATTCGCTACAGTTCGAGTTGGATTGTCAGTTGCACATTCAACCATTACTAAAACACCATGAGGACCTTTTCCTTCATAGATTACCTCTGTGAATGAACTAATATCTTTTTGGGTTGCGCGTTTAACAGCAGCTTCAATATTGTCTTTTGGCATGTTCTCAGCCTTGGCATTCTGAATGGCTGTGCGCAATTTTGCATTTGTTGCAGGATCTTCTCCACCCTCCTTTGCCGCCATCGTTATGGCTTTTCCTAGTTTAGGAAATAATTTAGACATTTTGTCCCAACGCTTTTCTTTGGCTGCTCTTCGGTATTCAAACGCTCTTCCCATCTTCTGAAATTTATTATTTGGAGGGTAAATTTAAAATATTTAATTTTATTGAGATTTAAACGTGGACATATTATCATTAAATGAGCAAAAAAAATATTTTATTCGCAGTAAGTTGTATTCTTTACATCTGGACTTTTGGCAATAAGATTAATGCACAAATCAAAGAAGGGCATTTTCAATATGTAATAATGACTACACCTGTTGATACAAGTTTAGAAACAAGACAAAAGATTGGATTGTTACAGGATTCTAAAATGGATTTGTTTTTCATGGAAAATAAGTCTAGGCTGGATTTCAACATGGGAACTGCTTTTTACACTTGCATTGTTGTCGATAATACTTTACCACGAGCTTTATCATTAAATAAAGGTCCACAAGGAGCTTATGCTGCGTACCTAGGTAAAAATGATTTAGAAAAAAATAAAACTAAAGACAGTACCGCCCGCATCGAATTGATTGATGAAACACGTGTAATTCATGGTTTTAAATGCAAGAAGGCAATTTTATATCAAAACAATGAAGTAACCATCTATTGGTACACAAATGAAATAAGCATTGATATGAAAGGCAATCCTTTATTAAATGAATTGATACCTGGATTTCCTCTTTCTTTCATTACAGTTAAAGAAGGAATGAAAGTTGAATATATTGTTTCAAACTACCTTACAGAGATAAAAAATAAAGATATAATTTTCTCTTTAATGGTTCCTGAAGGATATAAACTTATAAGTAACGGTTATTGATTGACCTGTAATTTTATTATTGCAACTCTATTCATTGCTCGTTGCTCTTCTGTACAACCTTTCTCACACACTAATTGAGGGTCTTTTTCACCAATCGAAACCGTAACTATTTGTGTCTCAGCAACACCTCGTTTTACGAGTTCCTTTTTGATTACATTCGCTCTTAATAATCCTAAATAGTCGTTATAGTCGTTGGTGCCAAGATCATCTGTATGTCCTTCTATAAGAAGTGAAACATTAGGGAACTTACTCAACTCTACGAACAAAGAATCAAAATTTTCTAATGCTTTTAAATCAAATTTCGCAAAATCAAAATAAACACGATGATCCTTCCAATTTTTGATAAATGCGTCAAGTTCCGCTGCGAGAATTTCTTCTTTTGTCGGTCCTTTTTCATAGCTGTATTCTACCAAATAAAGATCGTCATCTCCCTTACCTCCATTTCGATTGGAAGTATAGATGGCTGAAGAATCATTCAAATGAATAAAATTAAAGTCATCTTTAAAACTATTCAATGGTGCTTGCAAGTGTGTTGGAGTAACGAATTCATCCCCAATTATTTTACTTGAGAAAATATCCATTGATCCATATCCAGGACGACCATCAGTTGAAAAAGTCAATAAAGTGTCCCCTGAAAACATTGGAAACATGTCATTGTAGACTGTGTTCAAATTATTAATTTCAATAGGTTTTGACCAAACGCCATCAACAAATTTTGTTTGATATAAATCGGACTGATTAGTTCCTTTGCCAAGTTTAGTAAATACCACTCGATTTCCAGTCTTATTAGCTGTTGCATGCGCGCATATAGTTGTGTCTTCAAATCCTGAGTAGACCCACGGCACCAAATTCTGAATAGAATTGCTTATTGTATCAAATTTTCCTGTGTACAAGTGTTGCGGTCTTTTATTAAAATCATTTGCTAATGGTTCGGCAACTGTTAAAAGTAGTTCTCCATCTGAGTTCAAAAAAGTAGCCGAGTTGATTACTGAAAACTTAAACTCATCCTGCATGTTTATGCGCAAGACATTTCCTTGATTATCAACAAAAAATGGCTTTGCTAATAATACCTCTGAATTATCCACCAAATCTACTCCAAGCTCATTTCCTGCACTATCAATGCCGATTTCCTTAAACAGAAAATATCCTTTCTTGAAACTTGATCCGTTAATATCAGCTTTAGAACTATTCCAACCTGCTTCTTTGTGACCTTTTAACTCAACAGGTTTCCATATTAATAATGAATCACACGATGCTACCAACACATCTACTGGAAACTCGTTATCCATAGCTTTGTATGTTAAAAAGGAAGATTTAGCTGTTGTAAAATCCCCTTTCGACATTGAAACTGTTGCGTGTGCATAATAAAAGAAAGCATCCATTGACTTCACTTTCACCAATGAATCTAACAAAGGAGCTGCTTTGTTGTAATCACCAATGGAATAGTAGGAGTATGCGAGACGCTTATAGTCTTCCAATTCTAGAGACTTTTTTGAAGAAACATGTTCATAAGCTTGTGCAGCTTGAGCATATTCAAACCGTTCAAATAAGAGCGTTGCCTCCGCAAGTTTTTGTGCGTTCGCAGAACAACTTATTACGAGAAATAAAAATAGGATTCGTTGCTTCATTACATTCTTGGATCGTATACTCTATTTCGTTTTAACCAAGGTGTTTTCGCATCATCACCAGACTTGAATAATTGAAGTTCAAGAAATATTTCATGAGAACCAGATGAATAGTTGCCAATATCTGATAATGTGTAATCATAAGAATAACCGAACTTCATTGGTCCAACTTGACCACCAGCCATAAATGCAACCGCATCTGTATGACGGTAAGAGCCACCTATCCAAAATAAATCCTTGTAAGTTAAAAGCAAAGTTCCATCTACTTGCCAAGTTCCAGTTTCGATAACTTGTCCCAATGCTGTTGTTTTCAACCCGATGTTCTTACCAAGTGCAAAATGATAACCTCCAAAAACATAATACGTTCTTACAACTGGGTTCCCAAACGTTGTTTCAAAATTATAAATGTCGCGATTCAACTGTGCAAGATTATAGGCTGAAATACCAGCAAAACCCTTATTCTTGTAATGATAAAACACTCCAACATTTGCATCCGGAACCATTTGATTGTTATAACCTCTTAAAACTGCAGGATCATCTGGTAAATAGGTTGTCAATTTGGTAATATCAATTAAATGCTGTGATAAAGATACTCCAATGCCCACTCCCAATTTGTGTTCATTTCGAGCGTCCAATCTTAAATGATAAGCAGTGTTGATTACCAATCCAGTTCTTCTACTTGGGCCTGCAACATCGTTGTATAACGCACCACCAAACCCCATTTTCTTAGCAATTGCTGAATGAGCCGAAACAAACTGTGTAGTCGGCGATCCAGGAAAATTGGTCCATTGTTTTCTAAAATTAAAATGAATGGGAATATAATCTTTAGCCCCAGTAGCACCTGGATTGACCATCATTTCATTAAACAGGTACTGCGAATTCAGTGACATCTGTTGAGCAGTGGCAATACTTGAAACTGCAATTGCTAAAATTGTAATGTACTTTTTCATATGTTTATCTTACAATAGTAATATTACCGTATAAAGGATCTCTATCCGGGAAATTTAAATTCAAAATATAATAATAGACATCCGATGGCATTTCAACACCATTTACTAATCCGTCCCAAGGCTCATATACTCCTGTTTTAGTATGTATTAGATTTCCCCAACGGTTAAAGATTTGCATTTCGGCATTTGGATACAACTGCATGTTTTCAATGAACCATGTGTCATTATAATTATCACCATTTGGTGAAAAAGCAGTAACAGGGTCTACACAAACAATGTTGTTTTTAGGAATAAACACAGAGTCACTCCCTGAACACCCTAAAACATCAGTAACAGTAAGATAGTAATACATATTATCTAAACTGTCGATCATTGGTGTAGTCTGACCGTTCGACCAATCAAACATGTAACCACCATTGCCACCGTTTGCTGTGGCATATGCAGTTCCATCTTTTTGGTCGATGCAGGTTATCTCTGTCACTTCAAAGGACATTGTTACAGGTATTGGTTCTTCAATAGTCGCCTCAATAGAATCTGTACAACCTTTTGTATCAACAACTATTAACTCATAATAACCCGCTGGAATATTTAAAAGATCTTCTGTCGTCGCTCCGTTAGACCATGTAGTAATATATCCTGGATTTCCACCTGTAATATCAACTAAAATATTTGCATCTGAACCATCGTTACAACTCACAACAGAAAAAGAGTACGTGATTACCAATAATTCAGGTTGCTCTATTTCAAAGAACATTTCATAAAAACAGTTGTTCGAATCAATAATCTCTACTTGATAAATATCAGCAGGCCACGCAGACAAATCTTCAGTCTCAGCCGAAAGTGCATAATCGGAATTGAACCAAGTAAATTGATATGGTGTTGTTCCTCCAACTGGAGAAATATCAATGATACCATCACTGAAACCATAACAAGTCACCGGAGTAATTACTTCATTCAGCGTGAGTGCATCTGGTTGGAAAATATCCATTGCTCCAGAAATAGTACAACCATTATAATCGGTCACCAAAAAAGAATAATTCCCAGCAGTTAGATCAGTAATAGCACTTAAAGTACCCCCGTTCGACCAAGCATAATTATAAGGAATAGTTCCACCGTCCACAACTATTGCGGCTGAACCGTCTGTCCCGTTGTTACATTTAACATCGATTGTTGAGTAGGTATAACTTAAAGGTGCTAATGGTTGGGTAAGTGTAATTTGACTTGAGGTAGTACAATTATGCGCATCTGTCACTGTAACGGAATAGTTACCAGCAATCAAATTAATAAGATCTTCACTAGTAGCACCATTACTCCAATTAAAGGAATAAGGCAATGTTCCACCGTTCACTGTAAGATCTACTAATCCGTTATTGCCTGCATAGCAAAGAATATTTACCCCAGTAACACTGCTTGTTAGAAGTGTTGGTTGAGTAATTGTAAGTGTTTCCGAAAACGTACAACCGTGATTATCAGTTGCTATATACGTGTATGTTTCAGCAGGAAAGTCTATTAAATCCTGAGATACAACACTTAATTCGTATACACTATTTTCCCAAGTATATGTGTATGGTGAAGTACCACCACTCACCGCTAGATCAATCGAACCATTTGATTCACCATAGCAATTTACATTTGTAATGACATTCGTAACAGCTAAAGGCTGAGCCGGTTGAGTTATTATTGCAGTTCCACTTGTTTGACAAAGATTTGCATCTGTAATAACATAGGGATAAGTCCCCGCTATAAGTGTATTAATATCTTGGGTTGTCAGACCCAATGGCCAGGTATATGAATAAGGAACAGTTCCTCCGGTCACACTTAAATCAATTGAACCTGTTGCATTTCCAAAACAAAGTACATTTGTTACGACAAATGAACTTGCTAAAGGCGCTAAAGGCTGTAATATTTCTTTTGTAATACTAAAAGAGCATCCCATAGCATCCGTTACCGTTACAGTATAAATTCCTGCCGGCATTGCTGTAAGATTTTGACTAGTTGAAACAGTTATACCAAAACTATTTACCCAATTATACAAATAAGGATTTGGACCAACTATTGAAGTACCACCATTCACTGCCAATGCAATAGAACCTGTGGATTCTCCATAACATTTCACATCTGTGACCACAGCTGAACCAGCCAAAAGTGGAGGTTGACTTACTACAACAGTTCCACTAATTGCACAACCTTTACTATCTGTAACATTCACAGTATAAGTACCTGCAACAACATTTGATAATGTTGGAGAATTAGCAGAAAACAGAGTTGACCCGTTTTGCCAGCTATAGGAATATGCTGGTGTACCTCCTGATGCACTATAACTTACACTTCCCGTTGAGGTACCAAAACAATTAACATTTACTGAACTAATCGTTCCACTTAATTGGGAAGGCTGGGTAATGTTGTATGTATTAACTTTTGTACATCCCTTGGAATCAGTAATCGTTTGTGTATAAGTACCAGATGATAGATTATTCAAATCTTGTGTTAATTGTAAATTATCCCATGAATAGGTATATGGCGATGTGCCTCCCCATACGGAAACATCTATTGAACCGTTGGACCCGCTAAAACAAGAAACATTTGAAACAATCGCTGATGCGTTAACAGCCTGTGCAGGTTGTGATACTGTAAATGAAAGTGGCATTTGACAGCCTTTTGCATCAGTTACCAGTACATTGTATGTTCCCGATGTAACTCCATTGATATCTTGTGTATTGACACCTATAGGTAATGATCCTCCAGACCAACTATAAGTGTAGGGACTCACACCACCAGTAACAGCAATATCAATTGCTCCAGAAGAACCACCAAAACAATTCACATTCGTTGTAAAGGATGACAAAAGAGCCAATTGGTTGGGTTGATCAACAACATAAGCTCCTACGACTGTACAGCCTGTAATATTATCTGTTACATGCACTGTATATGTTCCAACTGTCAAAGCGCTAATCGAAGACACAAGTGATCCATTAGACCAAGAATAGGAATAGTTACCACTACCTCCAGTTGCTAAAACACTAGCAGAGCCATTATTCCCTCCATAACAACTTACTTGCTGCCCGGACATCGTTACAGTTGGACATCCCGTGGTTTCATTTGCTCGCACAAAACTGGCAAGCAGAACCACAAAAGTCAAGGGTAAAACTATCTTTTTTAACATCATTTTATCGCACGATTGTTATTGTTCCGGTATACTGATTATTTTCAGGATTACCCAGAGTGATTATATAATAATAAACTTCAGATGGTAAGGCATTTCCATTATCTGTTCCATCCCACGGTGTATAAACTCCGTTTGTAGAATACAATAGGTTACCCCATTTATTAAAGATTTTTACTTGCGCATTAGAATAGAGATCTATGTTAGTTAGAATCCAAGTGTCATTGTAATCGTCTCCATTTGGAGAGAATGTATTTGGAATTCCAACACACTCCTCTGAGCTTGGTTCAATATAGAAATCGTAGTTTGATACACATAAATGATCATCACTAACTGTTAATATATATGCTCCCGGTGCTAACCCACTAATACTAGGAGTTACTTGACCTGTATTCCAAACGTAATTATATGGAGCAACTCCACCATAAACTGATACGAATATTTCACCATCTGTTTGATCAATACAGCTAACACTTGTAATCGTATAATCAATTTTTACTTCACTTGGTTGCTCAACAATTGCCGTATTTCGTATTTCACATCCTTGTGTATCCGTAATCAGGTATTCATATTCACCTGCAGGTAATCCAACAGGATCTTCAACAGTTTGTCCATTACTCCAAACAACACTATATGCAGGTGTAGCACCATTAATTGTCAAGTCAATAGAACCAGTGCTGTCTCCATAACAAAGTGCATCCGATACAACATAAGATGCTGTCAAAGGAGTTGGTTGACCAACAGTAATAATTTGTTCTACAAAACAACCATTTTTATCATAAATTCTAAACAAGTAATCACCTGCAAGAATATTACTTAATGTTTCACTCGGATTATTGAGTAAAATCTGATTTTGATTGCCCCAGTTGAACGAATAAGGTTGTGTTCCACCTGTAATATTCATGACAACTACACCATCATCATATCCAAAACATGAAGGATCAGTAATGTTCACTACAACGTTTAATGCATTTACCGGTTGATTTACCACCGCTCCTGTAAATGCTGTACATCCTTGAGCGTCGGTAATTGTGAGTGTATAAACTCCAGCAACAACCATATCTAAGTTTGGAGTAATTTGACCACTGCCCCAAGCATAAGAATAAGGAGCAGTTCCTCCCTGAACAAATGATGTAACTGAACCATCAGACATTCCATTACAAGTTACTTCTTCGGTAGTTGCAGTAACAGAAAGAGCTGCATTCGGTTGAACAACAGTAAAATTATCCGTTATGGTACACCCAAGCGCATCCGTTACTGTAATGATATAATTTCCTGCAATCAAGGCTGTTGGATCTTGTATTGTTGAACCATTACTCCAGTTATAAGTATATGCACCAGTACCTCCAGTTACGGTTATATCGATTGCTCCATCATTCAATCCAAAACAATTCACATGATTCACAGTTCCAGTTAAAGCCAAAGGAGCTGTGGGTTGAGTGATTACTTGAGACAATGAAGTTTGGCAACCATTGTTGTCGGTAATAGCAACACTGTAATTGTTGGCTGATAAATTAGCTAAATCTTGAGTGGTAGTAGAAAGTATCAACGATTGACCATTTGACCAAACATAGGAATATGGCATTGTTCCACCATTTACACTTAAATCAACAGCACCTGTAATTCCTCCAAAACAATTCACATTTGTTGGGATCGAACTTGCTGCCAAAGGTGCCGCAGGTTGAGTCAAGGTAGTACTTGCGGAAGCTACACAACCTTTCGTGTCTGTGATAGTCAAACTGTAAAGGCCAATTGGAAGACTTGTTATTGACGTTTGTGTAGAACCGGTACTCCAATTGTAAGAATAACCAGATGTACCACCTGTAACATTAGATGTTACTGCTCCTGTTGTTTGACCAAAACATAAGATATTTGTTCCTGATAATGTAACAGCAAGTGGCGCTGAAGGCTGTGTCAAATTAAATGTATACGTTGCCGTACAAGAACGATTATCTGTAAGATTCAAAGTATAAGTCCCTGCAGGAATATTCGTTAAAGTAGCAGAAGTTGCACCATTCGACCAAGCATAAGTATAAGGAGCGGTTCCTCCAGTAATACCTGGATTAATCGAACCAGTTGCTGAACCAAAACAGTTTATATTTACAGTTGTAGGCGAAGATGACAACGGTGCCGCTGGTTGAATAATTGGTTGAGAAAGTGAAGATCCACAACCTTTTGCATCCGTAACTTGCACTGTGTAAACCGAAGCAACTAAATTTGAAAGATCTTCAGTTGTGAATGGAAGAATAATACCAGCTGAATTTGACCATGAATAATTATATCCAGGAGTCCCTCCAGTGGTTGTTAAATTAATTCCACCAGTTGCGCCAGCGTAACAATTCACATCCACTGCAGTAGCTGAAAGTTGCAATGCAGCAGCAGGCTGTGCAATGTTGTATGCTTGAACACTTGTACAGCTTTTTGCATCTGTAACTGTTAATGTATATATACCTGCAGTTAAAGCTGAAATGTCTTCAGAAACTTGACTATTATTCCAAACATAAGAATAAGGCAATGTACCACCATACGTATTCACCTGCACCGAACCATTGTTTCCACCGAAACAGTTAACATTGGTAGTTGTTCCATTTTGACCAAGAAGTGTAGGTTCAGTGATAACTGCAGTATGTGTTGCTACGCAGTTTTTCAAATCTGTAACCGTTACTGTATAAGACCCTGCGGCCAAGTTTGTAAGATCTTGAGTTGTCTGAACCGGTGAAGTGTTCCAGGAATATGTATAACCTGCAGTACCACCAGATACCGTCAAATTGATTGCACCATCATTGGTTCCACCATTACAGCTTTTATCTGTTTTTGTAGATGTTAATAAAAGTGGTGTTGGTTCCGTTATTATTCCTCCGTCAAACATTTGACAGCCATGGTTATCAATCACAGAAAGCTGATAGGATCCTGAGGGGAGATTGGTGAGGCCATTGGTGAGACTATTAGAAGCAACCGGTGCCGTATTGTTCCAAGAATAATTGTATGGGAACGCCGGTGAAAAAGCTGTTGCTGTTGCCGTGATAGAACCATCATTACCGCCAAAACATGAAACATTTGCAAGTAAATGGTTTATCCCAAGCTGATTCGCACGCATTTTAACCGTATCGCCAATTACTGTATTGAATCCAGGTAATTGCCATGTTTCATTAAACCAATCGTAAGAAATGGTTCCAATTGGAATGGAATCCTCCCATAACGGTGGATCCCAACTAACCCCAACTCCATTTTGAGATACCTCAAAACCACTAAATCCAATAGGTGGAATAACGATTTCAGGGGTACAAACATTTTCCGTACACCAGCACCAAGGACAACTCCAAGATGGACAAGGATAAGGTACGTCAAAACAAAATGAAGGAATTGTAAATCCTGGAACAATAGTAAAAGGTGAAATTTCAAGACCAAAAGCAAAAGCTGACATTCTGAAATAAAAATCTATGTCATCCCATGTGTGATTAGTCATATTTCCAACGATAGAATAAGTTGGAACAAAATTTACTTCTTCATAATAACAAGGGAATTTATAATTAAAACTCTCACCTAACTCTAGATTAATTATACTTCCTTCAGTAGCTGCTGACATTACATTATTCGTGTCAATAATAGAATAACTTACTGGAAATGGGAATTGAAAACTGGCGTATACTTTGGGATTAAAATTGAAACACTGATTATTTGTGATTCCCATTCCTAATTCAGCAGTGAAAAAATTCCATTTAATATTTACTAAACCTTCGAAAGATGTTCCTTCCAGTGGATCTATCTCACCAGATAAATTAGAAAGTACAAGAGCAGCGGCTTGTGTATAAGGATTCTCTATTTGATCAAGAATAAAACCAAGGAATTTGAAGACTTCTACACCCATATCAAGGTATGTAGATTCACCACATGCTTCCATGGTATTGTTGGCATAAAGCGTGTCCTCTGTTTCTACATATGGCAATGCTAGTTCACCATAAAATCCCATATCATTGTCCGGCAAGGAATAACTAAAAGCATCAATGAAAACTTGCCAAGGAATCCAATCTACAAAAATATCTCCAGTTGGGTCTCCTGAAGGTCCAACAGCATAAGGCCAACTTCCTGCTGGCGGCTCTGTACCAGGATAAAGAGGGTCTGGGTTGCTTCCACCAATCCATGGTGGCGGCTCTCCTGGTCCTAGGTACCAAATACCTGGTTGGCCACCAGTTGAAGCACCATTTGAACTAACTGTAACAAGATTAATTGTAATTAAACCCGTATCAAAAGAGGGAATAATTGGAAATGTAGTACATCCAAAAACACAAATTGTAGCAGATGCTTGTGCCGCTAAACGAAAATAGATATCCCAAAAAATCTCACCACCTGGATAAATTGACTCAAGCATTGAAGAATCTAGTGCTGTGTAAGATGTTGTGACGGTAACATTGTCACCTTGATCATACGTGTAGTCAGTAGGCATATCCATTGTTACATCAATAGGATATTCCACATTCAAATGACCTGATGTAAAATTCTCCATACGAATCTTGCTACCAATCTGTCCAGAAACACTTCCTTGAAAACCACCACCAAAACTCTGCCCAATGATCGTTACTATTCCACTTGAGCCTGTATTGAAAGGAACATTCCAATCATAATTAAAAATGGAAATCTCATCATCTAGAATAGGATCCGCCGAAGATGCCCACATGCTTACCGAATCTGTAATGAAGTTTGCATTTTGAACTACAATCTGTTGACCGTAAGTAAAATTACAAAATGCGATTAAAGCAATAATTAATTTACTTCTCATCAGTCCCAGGTTTAAGGTTTAGAGTTTGTAAACTTTTCAAAATTTCGATCTCCATAAGTTCTTCTACCAACAATGGATAGGTGATATTGAGCCAAATCGTTTTATCAAGTCCTCCTGCTAAAACGATGTAACGAATAAAATCTGAACCATTTATCTTAAATGTTGTTTTGTATACCTTTCCTTTAACCCCGTGGTCCGACTTTAAATCAAAAGAAGAAACAAACGTAAAGCCATTTGCTTTGTAGAAATCTTCTGTCATGCCTTTATCGGCATTTAGATAACTCACATTTTCTATCATGTGCATCATAATTGCAGAACTATTTGCAAGACATACATATCCATTAAAAGCAGTAGATGGCTCAAAACAAGTTGGCGGAGTTAAAATATTCAAATCTGCATCTTTACGAGAAGGCACATTCGTTTCTAGTGAATCATTATGATGATGATTTTCTACTCCTTGTCCAATCGAATTATAGGCCGTAAACAGCATAAACATCAGTAAATAACAAGGAAGTATGGCTATATTATATCGCTTCATTGCAGTAGTTTCAATCAAAATTAATTTGACAAATATACTATTTAACAAATACAAAAAATAAAAAAAATGAGGTAGGGAGAAAGATTTTACACAAAAGCAAATTAATTTCAAACCACTTTGTTTTTTACAGATTTTTAATCCATCTTTGCCCGTTAAAACTACACTACTATAAACGTATTTCTTATGAAAAACATAGTATTTCTCTTATTCTCAATTTGCATTTTCTTCATTAATAATGTTGGGTTTTCTCAAGTAAATAGATATTGGGTTGGTAACAGTGGCAATTGGAATGATGTAAACCATTGGTCAAATAGTTCCGGTGGTGCTGGAGGATCAAGTATTCCAGCGATAACAGATTCGGTATTCTTTGATGGCAATTCTTTTAGCGTAGCCAACCAAATTGTTACTGTAAACACAAATGGAAGTTTCAAATCAATGATTTGGTCTAATATCTCTCAAAGCCAAACTTTAATTCTTGACTCGGTTAATGCTGTTAATTTAGGGAACCTATATGCAGCGGGAGATGTAACATTACACAGTAATTTAAAAGTTAGAAGAATAGAACTGAGTTGTTCATTTTTATTTCTTAAAGCGGGAAAGTTAACACCAAATGGTGCTAACATAGACGCTAATTTCAGAATAAACATGAGTACCAACGCAGAAACGCTTTTACTTCAAAATTCATTGGTAATGAGCGACACCTCTTCATTTATAATGATGCAAGGAGGCTTCAACACTCAAAGTAATAAATTTGTAACAGGAACCTTTAAAACATTAAACGATCCTGGAGGAGTAACCGACACGAGAGCATTATCACTTGGGGCTTCATCCGTACAACTAGTCAAACTATTTCAAGCTGATTCTGATCCACAATTTACATTGACTGCTGGGACATCCAATGTCTATATCGGTGATACTATTCAAATAATTCCTGATACTATCAGCTACGTAAATGGCTTACTGACTAGCGGTTTAACATTCTACAATGTTACCCTCAATTTTCAACGTGTTAAATACGGACCGACATATGCAAATCAAAAAGTTACTGGAAATAACACTTTCAATAAATTCAAAATAATTGCCGGATCACGTGTTTCGTTTGGTGACGGATCCAATCAAACAGTTAATGACAGTTTATTAATTATCGGAACATGTGCTGATTCAATTTTTGTTTTATCTGACGGTTCTGGTCAATTTACCATCACAAAAACCGGTACTAAAGTAAAAGTACAATGTGTGCAAATGGAAGATTTTATCATAAGCTCTGCACAAACTGCCTATTTTTCAAATAATATTACAAATAACGGTTCTAATTGGACATTCAATGCGTCTGATCCAATTACAGCTAACTTCACTTCAACTAGTCCAGATTGTTTTGGTAGTGTCACGAATTTCTCTCCAACTACTTCAACAGTATTTGGAGAACCAGTTGTTTTTTCATGGCTTTTCAATGATGGTTCAAGCGTTTCTTATCCTAGCAATCAATACACTGCAACGAACAGCCTTTTACTAGATTACCCACAACCTTTAGGTGTGAATGTGAATGATACTTTGCCAATGACTAATTGGACTGAAGTTTCTGACCCTGAATCAGTCTTTTTCCCTATTTCAGGACAAGGCTATCCATCATCATCTGCTGAAAATATGTTGTTCACTTTTAATATTGATTTAGACTTCAATCTTAAGAATTCTTCAGGGGGTAACGCCTATCTAGTAGATATGGACAATAACTTTTATAATGTTAAAGCAAAATACAGACCTCGTATTATGATTTTTAAAAATGGTGCTCCATTTGCTTCAACATACTTAATTTCCAATTCATTTATAAAATCAGAAGGTTCAATTCCAAATGGCGTTAGCTTATTAGCTGATACTGTTGTCAGTATTACTGTGGCTGCAAATAATTTACAGCTATCAGATGTTTTCACTTTTCAAATGTCTGTTGTTACTTCAACAGAAGGTTATCCTACAGTTCCAAGATGGAAAAATAATAACTTAACCACAGCGAGTGATGTATCAATTGGTTACCAAATTGATATTAACTCTATCGGAATGACAGCAACACCAGTAAGTAATTATATTTCAGGTACAAATAACCACACATTTCTTGAAAGTGGTGACTTTAATGTTGTTATGATAGCCACCAATAGTGTCAACCAATGTACTGATACAATCATTGGTACAGTTAATATTTCTGGTCCAACCGGTTATCTTACTACTTCTCAAATAGATACCACAATTTGTGCAGGCGAACAAGTAATATTTGGAGCTTCTTCTAATACAAGTGGCGCTCTTTTTGAATTCTTCGTCAATGGAACTTCTCAAGGTGCCCCTAGTACAAATGATACTTTAATAACCTCATCCATCACTAACAATGGAATAGTAACTGTTAAAACCACAGCAAATGGATGTACTTCCGTCAATGATCCTAGCTATCAATTTGTTGTGAATCCATTACCTACTCCAACATTAACGTCCAGTGATTTGGATAATTCAATTTGTTTAGGCGACAATGTTTCATTCACTGCCTCACCATTAGGAACAAATCTTTATCGCTATAAAAAGAATAATACTTTTGTCACCAGTTATAGTCTCCTTGGAACATATGCTACAACAAGTCTTGTTAATGGTGATGTCGTAAAATTAATTGCAAAATCTCCGGCCGGATGTATCGATTCAACACAGATAACCTTTACTGTGAACAATTTACCTACGGTAACATTAACAGAAAGTTCTGGTGATTATATCATTTGTACGGGAGAATCTGTAACATTTACTGCGGGAGGAGCGCTAACGTATGAATTTTTCATAAATGGTGTCTCACAAGGCGTGCCGGGACTGGGAACTTTTACTACAAGTACATTAAGCAATGGAAATATAGTGAGTGTTAAAGGATATAATGCCTCTGGTTGCGTAAAATTCTCAACAACGACATTTACATATACAGTAATTGCCTTGCCAACTGTCAGTTTAACTTTTAATCCTGGTAGTTCAGTATGTTCTGGAACGAATGTATCTGTGAACGCTACAGGCGCTTCGCTTTATCAGTTTTTTGTGAACGGAACTTCACAGGGTGCGGCTTCCGGAACTTCTTCAATTAATTCCACTGCCTATACAAATGGCTCAACATTTTATGTTATTGGTACTTCTAGTGGATGTTCAACTACAAGTTCAACAATTACTTTAACAGTGAATGCTGCTCCTTTTACAGTATTGACTTCAAGTGATATTGACAATTCTATATGTGCTGGAACTTCAGTCACCTTCACAGGAAGTGGTGCAAGCACGTATCAATTCCTTTTAAATGGTTCAGCTCTTGGTGCATTTTCTGGCGCAAACACTTATAGTTCCTCTGTCTTATCGAATGGTGATGTCATTGGTGTTATAGGTCAATCAAATGGTTGTTTTGTATCTCAGCAGCTTGCAATGACAGTTTTAAATAACCCTTCTGTTTTACTCTTCTCAAGTGATGCAAATAATACGATTTGTGCTGGTGAACCTATAACATTTACCGGAGCGAATGCTAGTCAATACCAACTATATGTAAACGGAACTTCGGTTGCTGGTCCTCAAGCATCTGCTATTTTTAACCCTGCACTTTCGGTTGGGGGTAATGCTGTTTATGTTGTTGGAACTGCCGCAAATGGTTGTAGTGGACAAAGTTCCACAATTAACACAACCGTGAACGCCAATCCAGTTGTTGGTATTAGTAGTTCTGACGCAAACAATATAATATGCTCTGGAGAATCAGTAACTTTCACAGGAACAGGAGCAACTATGTACCAGTTCTTTGTTTCTGGCTCACCTCAAGGAAGTATGTCTACAACGAATACGTTCACAACTACATCACTTTCGAATCTTCAAAATGTTCAAATAACAGGATCAACTCTTGGTTGTACTTCCACTTCATCAATAATAACTACTACAGTAAATCCAATACCAAACTTAATTCTGACAAGCACAGAAACAGATAACAATTTCTGTATTGGTGATGCAGTAACATACACGGCAAATGGGGCTATGAATTATCAGTTTTTTGTGAATAGCGTTTCTCAAGGCGCTCCTTCACTGGTTAATACTTTAAATGCTTCCTCTTTCCCTATTGGTTCATACACGGTAAGTGTTGCAGGCTCTCAATCTGGTTGCTCCGCAATATCAACTTTACCGGTAACTGTTAATGCTCTTCCTGTAGCAGGACTTATTTCTACAGATGTTGACAACATCATTTGTTCTGGAGATTTAGTTAACTATAACGCTAGTGGAGGAAATCTTTATCAATTTTTTGTAAATGGAATCCCTCAGGGAACAGCTAGTCCTTTGAGTAGTTTTTCATCAACAACACTTACAAATGGCAATCTAGTTTCTGTTAACGTAACAAATGCAGCAGGTTGTTTATCAACTACTGGATTGTCTCCGATTACTGTCAATACAGTGCCAACTACCAACCTTGTTTCATCTGATATAGACAATCAAATTTGCATTGGAGACAACGTAGTTTTCACAGGTTCAGGAGCTTCAACATATCAATTTTTTATAAATGGTATCTCTCAAGGTGCGGCAAGCCCAGTGAACACATTGTCTACTTCAAGTTTGACAAATAATCAAACTATTACAGTAACAGGGACTACCTTAGGTTGTTCTGACATTTCTAATCAATTAACATTTGCGGTATTCGGTCCGCCTTCTGTTCAGTTGTTTAACAATGGGGCATCAATTCTTTGTGCAGGTCAAAGTACAAATCTTCAAGCTACAGGTGCTACAAACTATCAATTCACAGTTAACGGCTTACCTGTTGGAGTATTTAGTCCAACTTCAACTTTCACTTCAGCTGTAAATAATGGTGACATAGTTTCTGTTATCGGTCAATCAAATGGATGTAACAACCCATCTTCAGATAACTTTACTTTTGTTGTGAATAATTATCCAACTATTACCAGTACTTCTTCAGATGCAGACAATATTATTTGTCTAAATGATTTAGTAACCTTTAATACAAGTGGAGCATTAACTTATGATTTTGAGATAAACGGTTCGCTCGTTCAATCTGGAACCTCTGGTACTTTTGCTACGAATGATCTTTTAAATGGTGATATTGTGTCTATAACAGGAATGAATGGTACATGTGCTTCTTCTCCAACAAATTACAATTTCACAGTAAACGCACTAACACTAAATTTATCGATACTACCATCAGCTTTAATCTGTTCGGATGAACCTGTAACGTTTACGGCTTCAGGAGCAGACCAATATCAATTTTTTGTAAATGGTACATCACAAGGTCCTCTAAGTGCAAATCCAGTATTGACATCTACCTTTACTGACTTAGATGAAATTACATTTACAGGTTATTCATCAACAACAGGATGTACTCAATCATATGATGATTATGTTTTATTAAATGTGATAGATGCTCCAATGATCAGCTCAAGTACAAGCCTATCTATTTGTGAAGGTGATTCCGTTATATTATATAGTAACGCATCTTTTGGTAATCAATGGTACTTAAATGGAACACCAATCATAGGTGCTACAGACACTGCATACGTGGCATATACATCGGGCGATTATAGTCTTGAGACAACATCTGGTGGTAATGGGTCAATTTGGTCATTCGGCTACAATGCAAACGGAACATTTGGAAATGGTTCGAATATCAATAATCCTGAACCTTCAATGGCCACAACTTCTGCTCTTTTTGATGAATTAGCAAGTGGATATGATTTTATTCTCGGTGTAACAACTTCAGGGTCTGTATTTGCATGGGGTAACAATAGTTCTGGTCAATTAGGAAATGGTACGTATACAAGTTCAAATTTACCAATTTCAGTGCCTTCACTTGCTAATATTAAAACTGTTGCTGCCTCTGAATCAAGTTCAATGGCAGTTACGAATTCAGGAACGGTATATGTTTGGGGAAACAACTCTGTTGGACAATTAGGTACAGGTAATACTTCAGTTATTAACTTCCCTTTCCTTAATAATAACCTCAATAATACTGACACAATAGCAGGAGGTAAAAGTCATTTTGTAATCTTAAAAAATGATGGAACAGTTTGGACAGTTGGAAGTAATGATTTTGGTCAATTAGGAAATGGTAACCTTAACAGTTCTATGAATCCTTTGCAGATTGCAGGATTAAACAATATTGTATCAGTTGGAGCTGGAGAATACCATAGTTTCGCAATTAACAATTCTGGAGATCTATTTGTTTGGGGAAATAACGGTTCTGGACAATTAGGTTTAAACGATATTAACAATCGTTTAATTCCGACTTTATCACCATTAAAAAACGTTACTAACGCCCAAGGGGGTGCAGCACATAGTATATTTTTGCGCACTGATAAAAAGGTTTATACATCCGGTAGTAATCTCCATGGACAATTAGGTATTGGAAATAATGTTGATCAACTTTCCCCAGTTGAAACAACTATTTCAGGAGCAATAATGATCTCAGCTGGTGAATATTCATCATTGGTAAGACGTATTGATAATTCCGTGTTTGGTTTCGGAAGTAATATTGAGGAACAATTGTCCTCAACAACTGGAACAAGTGTTAATATCCCTGAACATATTTCAGATCTTGATGGTGTGACGTTTATCGAAGCAGGCAGGTATACATCTTATGTTATTTATAACGAATCCAACGCTTGTATCTCTAGCCCTTCATCAGTAAATATGCTTACAGTTCCTTTTGTTCCAATTTCAGAATCAGCTGGTATACTATCTACAATTTCCGGAGATTCATATCAATGGTATCTAGATGGAGCAGAAATACCGGGAGCAACATCTCAAACTTTTGTTCCTGCTAACCCACCGGCAGGTGGCAACTATAGTGTTGACGTAACATTCCCTAATGGATGTACGGGCCATTCAACAGATTTATATTTTGGACCAGTTGGGCTTTACGAATTATCCTTTGATTTCTCAGTTTACCCTAATCCAACATCAGGAATATTAAATATTAAGTTAAACGGCGATATTGATTTTACTAATATGTTCTTAACTGTTCGAGACATGATAGGAAGAGAAATCCTACTAAAACCACTTCAATCAAACCAAGATCAAATTGATATCTCAAATTTTGCTGTAGGTAACTATATTATTCTTCTAACGAATGAATTTGAACCAATTGGTAGAATTCAAGTGACGAAAACCAATTGAATCAATTATAATTTGCATTAAAAAGGAGACTTAACAGTTTCCTTTTTTTGTTATTTTTAATGTAGAAACGATTGTAAAATGTTAATAATTATCAATCCTTTCTGATGGTTGTTTGAATTGTATAAGTACATTTGTTCTTCTTAAGATAATGAGCATGAAATCCATTTTAATTCTGGGCGCAGGCCTTTCTTCCTCGTCATTGATCCGCTATCTGTTGACTGAATCCACTTCACATAATTGGCAGATTAAAGTTGTTGATCAAGATATTGAATTGGTCAAGCGAAAATTGAACGGTCACCCAAACGGAATCGCACTATCGTTTAACGCTCTTGACGCCAACGAGAGATGTCCAGAAATCAAAAAAGCCGATATTGTAATTTCAATGCTCCCTGCACGTTTTCATGTTGAAGTGGCAAAAGATTGTATCGAATTAAAGACGGATTTAATAACTCCATCATACATTTCCGCTGAAATGAAGGCTTTGGATTCCCTAGCAAAAGAAGCTGGAATTGTGATAATGAATGAAATTGGTGTTGATCCAGGAATTGATCACATGAGTGCCATGAAAATAATTCATGAAATTCAAAACAAAGGCGGAATCGTTACCTCATTCAAATCATTCTGTGGAGGATTAATTGCGCCCGAAAGCGATAATAATCCTTGGAATTATAAATTTACGTGGAATCCAAGAAATGTTGTAGTTGCTGGACAAGGTGGTGCATCATGTTTTATTGATCACAATGAATATAAATACGTTCCATACAATCGCTTATTTAACCGCTTAATGCGATTAGAAATTGATGGTTATGGTGCTTTTGATGGTTATGCCAATCGTGATTCACTTTCGTATCGCCAAACTTATGGCATTGAAACCGTACCAACAATTTATAGAGGTACCTTGAGAAGACCAGGTTTTTGTCAAGCATGGAATGTATTTATCGAATTAGGAATGACTGACGATTCATACAAAATGGAAAACTCTGAACATTTAACTGCTCGATCATTCTTAAATGCATTTTTACCCTATCGATACTTGCGTTCTGTTGAAGATAAATTCAGAGATTTTTTACGCGATGATCGCTTAAATTTATATGACCGTTTTGACTGGTTAGGTATGTTTGAAGGAACGACACCTCTTGGTGTTCCGAATGCTTCTCCTGCTCAATTACTCGAAAAAATTCTTGTAGATAAATTGGTGTTAGACCCGCACGACAAAGATATGTTAGTGATGTATCACGAATTTGAATACGAATTTGAAAAACAAAACTACTCAATCACTTCTTCGATGGTGAACATTGGTGAAAACCAAACATATACTTCTATGGCAAACACCGTTGGTTTACCTGTAGCAATCGCAACAAAAATGATTTTGAACGGAGATTTGAAAACGAAAGGTGTGACTTTACCAATTCAAAAAGAAGTATACACTCCTATTCTAGCTGAGTTGGAAAAATACAATATTCGTTTCATCGAAAAAGAAGTGCAACTAGATTGTAGAATATAAACAAGCACTTTTCCTAATCTCTGCTTCGCGTTATTCGGTTGTAACTCGTATCTTTGCGCTTTCAATTGAAATTCTGATGTCGAAAGCAAAATATACCGTTACTGCCGCGTTGCCTTATGCAAACGGGCCACTTCACTTAGGCCATGTTGCCGGAGTTTATCTTCCAGCAGATATTTTTGTGCGTTTCTTACGCATGAATGATCACGATGTGGCATTTATTTGTGGAAGTGACGAGCACGGTGCTGCAATTACACTCAGAGCTAAAAAAGAGGGAATCACTCCTCAAGAAATTGTCGATAAATACAACGGTATTATTGGAACTGCTTTCAAAGATTTCGATATTTCATTCGATATTTTTCACCGTACTTCAGCAGAAATACATCACAAGACTTCACAAGATTTCTTCTTAAAGCTATACGAAAATGGCAAATTCACTGAAGAAACTTCAGAACAATATTACGACGAAGAATACCAACAATTTTTAGCGGATCGTTACATCACAGGAGAATGTCCAAAGTGTCAAAACCCAAGTGCTTACGGTGATCAGTGCGAAAAATGTGGTTCGGATTTGAGCCCAACAGAATTAATCAATCCAACATCTACCTTAAGTGGAAAAACACCGGTTTTAAAAACGACTTCACACTGGTATTTGCCAATGCATAATCATGAAGAATGGTTGCGTGCTTGGATCAAAGAAGGAAAATTAGATGGTGTTCAACAACACGATCCAAAAGCATGGAGAAATCAAGTGATTGGCCAATGTATGTCATGGATTGATGGCGGTTTACATTCGCGTGCAATGACAAGAGACTTGGATTGGGGTGTAAAAGTTCCTCTTCCAAATGCTGACGGCAAGGTGTTGTACGTTTGGTTAGATGCCCCAATTGGTTATATCTCAGCAACTAAACAATGGGCATTGGACAACAACAAAAACTGGGAAGATTATTGGAAAGGCGATCGTAAATTGGTGCATTTCATTGGAAAAGACAACATCGTTTTCCATGCGGTGATTTTCCCTATTTTATTAAAAGATCACGGTGATTTAATCTTACCGGATAACGTTCCAGCATACGAATTTTTAAATCTGGAAGGTGATAAATTCTCTACTTCTCGTAATTGGGCAGTTTGGTTGCATGAATACATTGCAGCTTACCCTGGAAAAGAAGATGAACTAAAATATGTCTTGACTTCGATCGCTCCTGAAACGAAAGATTCGGAGTTCACATGGAAAGAATACCAAACACGTGTAAATAGCGAATTGGCCGATATACTAGGGAACTTTGTGAACCGTGCATTGGTGCTTACACAAAAATATTACGAAGGAAAAGTTCCTCAGCAGGGCGAACTTACAGATTACGACAAGGAAGTTTTATCTGAAATGAAAGCGATTCCAGAGCGCATCAGCAAATTAGTGTATGCATACAAATTGCGTGATGCACAAGCTGAAGCAATGAATCTGGCGCGTCTAGGAAACAAATATTTGGCTGATCAAGAGCCTTGGAAATTGGTGAAAACGGACGAAAAACGTGTTGAAACCATTATGAACATTGCATTGCAAATCACTGCGAATTTGAGCATCATTCTTCAACCATTCTTGCCATCAACAGCAGAAAAATTGTCTCAATTCTTGAATTTTAAAACAACAGATTGGACGCAAGCTGGTTCTTCAGATTTGTTAGTTGCTGGTTCATTGACGAATGCTCCATCAATTTTATTTCAAAAAATTGAAGATAGTTTAGTGGAAACTGAAGTGGCCAAATTACAAAATACAAATGCTGTTGAATCGAACTTTGAACCACAAAAAGAGACAATCGATTTTGAAGATTTTACCAAATTGGATATCCGATTAGGAACAATTTTAGAAGCTGAAAAAGTGGAGAAGGCCGATAAGTTATTGAAATTGTTGATTGACACAGGAATTGATAAACGAACTGTTGTTTCTGGAATTGCAGAACATTACTCACCTGAAGAAGTAATTGGTAAAACTGTTCAAATCTTATTGAATTTAGCACCTCGTAAAATCCGTGGAATTGAATCGCAAGGAATGATTTTGATGGCTGAAGATGCTGAAGGAAAATTGAGCTTTATGGCTCCTGAAAAAGGATTTGAAGCTGGAGGATCAGTTAAATAAGTACCTTGTCATTGCATTTTATTGTGATTCAAGCCTATTGATATGAATTGTTTTAAACTAATTTTCTTTCTTTTCATCACTTCAAGTTGTTTCTCTCAAAGTGCGAAAAAACAAAATGAGACGTTAAAGGAATTGTACAACAATCAAAGAATTGAATATAATTTATTATACGATAAGGCAAATAGTGCCTATAAATATAGAAATCAACTAATTCTTCAAAATAGACAGAGCTATCTTGAATCGAAAAATGCACTTTTTAAGATTAACAACAAAAACACAGAATTAGAACAACTTTCAGAAAAACTTTCAGCTCTTGAAATTAATTATACCCTAAAAGATTACTCAGACTATATTACTAACGATGTTGAGCAATTAGCAGAAAGTTTATTTAATTCGTACTTATCTGAGACAAATGTTGCTGTTGAAAAGGACTATTTTGTTGCTTATTCATTTTTTCCCGACTCTTTACCCAAACTAAAAATAAAGAAGCAAAACGCTTTGTTAATTTCTCTTTTGGACTCAATTACCAGAACATATGAAGCCACGTATAGACTTTCAGAGGAAATAAATAGCGAGATCAATTATCATGAAAACTTAAAAAGGATGATTGACATAGTTGCAAATCCAATTAAGAAGCAGCTTTATAATATGGAGAATTCTGTTTCATTTCTGAATGATCTACTCTTAAAAGAAAAATATAGGTATGCAGAATCTGGTCCGAAGGGATTTTCCGATAATTACAAGAAAGTTTTTCCTGAGGTATTTTACAACAAACCTGCTGTCGAGCCTATTGAAAGAGAAGTTTTGAAAAATAATGGACACGGTTATTTTCCGAGTCTCGTTGATGATAACAGCGCCACTGCGTCCGCAGTCAATCGAAGTGAAATACTAAATTTTGTTGATCAAGAAGCTGAGTTTTCCGGTGGACCTACAGGGTTAAATGAATTTATTAAAACGAACCTAAAATCTCCGAAAACTTCTTTAGAAAAAGGAAACAATGGAAAATGTTACCTTCGATTTGTTGTACACAAAGATGGATCAATTTCTAATGTAACTGTTTTAAAAGGTATTAGCGAATGTAATGATTGTTCAACAGAAGCTATTAGATTAATTAGAAGTATGCCTAAATGGAAACCCGCTACATTCAATGGGGAAATAGTTGATTCCTATTACAATCTTGTAATCACCTTTTGATCTGATTAAAATGAAAGAGCTTAGTTCATACGATCAATTGAATACATATTTCGATAATCAGCAATTTGTTTTAAAAACACAACAACAGATCGCAAAAGATTTCGCAAAATTCAATTTATATTTTTCGGATTCTTTCGAAACCGAACCAATTTCCAAAGATGAAATCGAACGATTAATTGGCCAACTTTTGGTCGATTTGATGAAGCAAGGTGAAACCCGATTGTTACAATTGTTATATACCATCGATCTAAGCGAAAAGGAATTTTTGCACATCACAACGGATCCAAATTTTATTCAATTACTATCCGAAAAAATTCTTTTTCGAGAAGCATACAAAGTGTTTTTAAGAACTAAATTCTCTAGTTCAAATCCAACAGATTACGATTCAATTTCAGAATAAAAAACAGCTTTGGTTTGTTCAATTTTTCTGAAAAAGACCGAACGCGTTTAAATTTTAACTTTTCTTGAAATTAATTCGAGTTTTTGCACTTCCGCATTAGGTAATTTGTCTAAATTTGCTGTTCCATAAATGTGCACAAAAGACCATGGATAAAGTATCTTATGTTGGGAATGCAGATGTGAATGCAATTGATCATCTGTATAAAATGTATCAGCAAGACCCAGAAAGTGTTGATATAGGCTGGAAAAAATTTTTTGAAGGCTTCGATTTCGCAAGAACAAACTACGAAGATGGTGGTGAAATTCCTGAGAATTTTCAAAAAGAGTTTAAAGTAATCAACTTGATTAACGGTTATCGTAATCGTGGTCACTTGTTTACAAAAACGAATCCTGTTCGCGAACGTCGCAAATATTCTCCAACATTAGATTTAGAGAACTTCGGTCTTGAAGCTTCTGATTTGGATACTGTTTTTCAAGCAGGTGAAGAAGTTGGTATTGGTGCAGCAAGTTTGCGCGATATCATTCACCACCTAGAATTGACATATTGCCAATCAATCGGCATCGAGTATGTATATATGCGCGATCCTGAACGAATTGAGTGGTTCAAAAATAAAATTGAAATCAAAAATCGTCCTACGTTTGACAAAAATCGCAAAATCAACATCTACAAAAAATTGAATCAAGCGACAAACTTCGAGGCGTTTTTGGGTAAAAAATTCGTTGGACAAAAACGTTTCTCTATCGAAGGTGGTGAAGCATTGATTCCAGCGTTGGATACATTGGTAAACAAAGGTTCAGAATTAGGCGTTGAATATTTCGTAATGGGAATGGCGCACCGCGGACGTTTGAATACTTTGACAAACATTTTCGAGAAACGTCCACGTGACATCTTCTCAGAATTTGAAGGAAAAGAATTTGATTCAGTTGAATATTTCGATGGTGACGTTAAATACCACCAAGGATTTACTTCTCACGTTGTATTAGAGAATGGTAAGAAAATCGGTGTTACGTTAGCACCAAATCCTTCTCACCTTGAAGCTGTGAATACAGTTGTTGAAGGAATTTCTCGTGCGAAAGTAGATCACGTTTTAGAGAACGAAAGTCAAATTTGTCCAGTTTTAATTCACGGTGACGCTGCTGTTGCAGGACAAGGTATCGTGTATGAAACGATTCAAATGGCACAATTGGATGGTTATCGCGCAGGTGGTACAATTCACATTGTAGTCAACAACCAAGTAGGATTTACAACGAACTATTTAGATGGTCGTTCTTCAACGTATTGTACGGATGTTGCTAAAACAACATTGTGTCCAGTATTCCACGTGAACGGAGACGATATCGAAGCAGTTGTTCAAACGATTGAAATTGCGATGGAATACCGTCAGCAATTCAACAGAGATATTTTCATCGATTTATTGTGTTACCGTAAATATGGTCACAATGAAGGAGATGAGCCAAAATTCACGCAACCAAGTTTGTATAATTTAATTGCAAAACACCCAAACCCAAAAGACATTTATTTTGGCCAATTGGAGCAAGAAGGTGTTATGTCTAAAGAAGATGCGAAGAAAGTTGAAGAAGAATACAATGCATTCTTAGAAAATGAATTCGAAGCTTCTCGTAAAAACGAAAAAGCGCTTGTGTACGATTTCTTAAGTCAAACATGGGAAGGATTCCGTCATGGAAAACATTCTGATTTCGACAAATCTCCTGAGACGGGTGTTGACAAGAAAAAGTTGTTAGAATTAGGTCAAAAATTAGCGACTTTACCAGAAGGAAAAAAATACTTCCGTAAAATTTCTAAGATTTTTGAAGACCGTTACAATGCAATTACGAACGATAAATTAGATTGGGGTTCAGCTGAAATGTTGGCTTATGCTACATTATTGAATGAAGGTCACCCAATCCGTATTTCTGGTCAAGATGTTGAGCGAGGAACATTCTCTCACCGTCATGCAGTTGTAAAAACGGAAGATACAGAAGAAGAAGTAATTACATTAAATCACCTTTCTGATAAACAAGCGAAATTTGAAATTTACAACTCCTTGTTGTCTGAATATGGTGTTTTAGGATTTGAATACGGTTACTCATTGGCTACCCCAAGAGGATTAACGATCTGGGAAGCACAATTTGGAGATTTCTTCAATGGTGCGCAAATCATGGTCGATCAATTCATCTCTGCTGGAGAAGACAAATGGGCAACTCAAAGTGGTTTAGTGATGTTGTTACCTCATGGTTATGAAGGACAAGGAGCTGAACACTCAAGTGGACGTATGGAGCGTTTCTTGCAACAATGTGCGGATACAAACATGCAAGTTGTAAATACTTCAACTCCAGCGAATCACTTCCATTTATTACGTCGTCAATTAAAACGCGATTTCAGAAAACCATTGGTTGTTTTCTCTCCAAAAGCATTATTGCGTCACCCAGCTGCAGTTTCTTCATTAGATGAAATGGCAAAAGGTTCGTTCCAAGAAGTTATTGACGATGCAAGTGCAAAAACTGCAAATATCGATACGGTTGTTTTTTGTTCAGGTAAGTTCTACTATGAAATGAAAGAAAAAGCAAACGAATTGGGTGCAGATAATATGGCATTTGTTCGTGTTGAGCAATTGTATCCAGTTCCAACGGCACAAATCGATGGTATCATTGCAAAATACTCAGGTGTGAAAAACATTGTTTGGGCACAAGAAGAACCATCAAACATGGGAGCTTGGACACATATCGCAATGTCATTGCGTCACATTCCATTCATCGGAATTTGCAGAAACTCAACAGCTGCTGCAGCTGAAGGGTCTAAAAAATTACACGAAAAACGTTTGAAACAATTGTTTGCAGATGTATTTCAATTTGCACGTGTAAAAGTTAATTAAGAGCTACTAATAGATTAAAATAGACGAATATGTCAGTATTAGAAATGAAAGTACCAAGCCCAGGAGAATCAATCTCTGAAGTGGAAATCGCACAATGGCTGGTATCTGATGGTGATTATGTAGAAAAAGACCAAGCAATTGCTGAGGTTGATTCTGATAAAGCTACACTTGAATTGCCTGCTGAAGAAAGTGGAATTATTACACTTAAAGCAGGTGAAGGTGATGTTGTTAAAGTTGGACAAGTTGTTTGTTTAATTGATACTTCTGCAGAACGCCCTGCTGGTTCTGCACCAAAAGTTGCTGAAGTTAAAGAAGAAGTGAAAGCTGCACCTGTTGCTGCTGCTGCTCCGGCTGCCGCTGCTCCAAGTCCAGATCCTGTTAAAAAAGATACATACGCTGCTGGAACACCTTCTGTTGCGGCTTCAAAAATCATGGCTGAGAACAATATTTCAGCAAATAAATTGAATGGGACTGGTAAAGACGGTCGTATCACAAAACAAGACGTTGTTGCTGCAATGGCTGGAGGTTTCTCAGCTGCTGATGCACAAGGTTGGGGTGGTACACGCGAACAAAGCCGTGAAAAAATGTCGATGTTGCGTCGTAAAGTAGCTGAACGTTTAGTTTCTGTGAAAAACGAAACTGCAATGTTAACGACATTCAATGAGGTTGACATGAAACCAATCATGGACTTGCGTGCAAAATACAAAGATGCATTCGCGAAACACCATGAAGTGAATTTAGGATTTATGTCGTTCTTCACGAAAGCCGTTACTGAAGCCTTGAACATTTTCCCTGCAGTTAATGGTCAAATTGATGGTAACGAGATGATTTTCCACAACTATGCGGATATCGGTATTGCTGTTTCATCTCCAAAAGGATTGATGGTTCCAGTTGTTCGCAATGCTGAGCAAATGTCATTGGCTGAAATCGAGCGTGAAATCAAACGTTTGGCGATTAAAGCACGTGATGGGAAAATCACTCCAGACGATATGGCAAATGGAACATTTACTATTACAAATGGTGGTGTTTTCGGATCGATGTTGTCTACACCAATTATCAACCCTCCACAGTCTGCAATTTTAGGAATGCACAACATTGTTGAGCGTCCAGTTGCAATCAATGGTCAAGTTGAAATTCGTCCAATCATGTATGTGGCACTTTCGTATGACCACAGAATCATCGATGGAAAAGAATCAGTTGGATTCTTGGTGAAAGTAAAAGAAATGTTAGAAAACCCAGAAAGAATGTTGTTTGGTTCAAAAGATCCTCACGCTGTTTTATTGGGATTATAATTCTACTTAATAATTTAAAGAAGCCGTTGCAGAAATGTAACGGCTTTTTTGTTGTCAAAACTTTTGTAGCTTTTATTCGTTAATTTTGTGTCTCACATAAATAAACAAGAATTATGGCAACAGTAACATTAAACGGAACTCCATTCAAAACAAACGGAGAGCTTCCAAAAGTAGGTGAAGTAGCACCTGATTTCAATTTGAAGAAAGTAGATTTATCTTCTACGAATTTGAGCGATTATAAAGGCACTAATTTGATTTTAAACATTTTTCCAAGTATCGATACCGCAACTTGCGCAACATCTGTTAGAACGTTTAATAAACGTGCTGCTGAGTTAGAAAATACGAAGGTTGTTTGTGTATCACGTGACCTACCGTTCGCTCAGAAACGTTTTTGTGGTGCTGAAGGAATTGACAATGTCATCACTGCTTCAGATTTTGCTACGGGAGAATTTGGAAAACACTATGGTTTAGAATTAGAAAATGGACCATTAGCAGCTCTACATGCAAGAGCAATTGTCGTTGTTGATGCAAATGGTGTTGTGAAACACACGGAATTAGTCGCAGATATTGCTTCGGAACCAAATTACGATGCAGCGATTGCAGCTATTTGATAGTTTTAAATTGATTTCTTAAATTCAGGTAACAAATACCTGAAATATAGTGTACAAAAAAAGCCGCTAATCAAATGATTAGCGGCATTTCTATTTTGATATCTTAATATTCAAACGTATCCATGAAAGCAGTTGTGAAATTACCTGCTCGGAAATCTGGATTGTCCATTAATTTTTGGTGGAAAGGAATTGTAGTTTTCACACCTTCAATAATGTATTCATCTAACGCACGTTTCATTTTCAGGATAGCTTCTTCACGTGTTTGAGCAACGCAAATCAACTTTCCAATCATTGAGTCGTAATTAGACGGAATCACATAACCAGCATACGCGTGTGTATCGATACGAACACCGTGTCCACCTGGAGAGTGATATGAAGTAATTTTTCCGGGAGATGGTCTAAAATCATTTGATGGATCTTCCGCATTGATACGACATTGAATCGCATGTAAATGTGGAATGTAATTTTTTCCTGAAATTTTTTCTCCAGCAGCCAATTTGATTTGTTCTTTGATCAAATCGTAATCGATTACTTCCTCCGTAATAGTGTGCTCCACTTGAATACGCGTATTCATTTCCATGAAGTAGAAATCACGGTTTTTGTCTACCAAGAACTCAACAGTTCCAACTCCTTCGTAACGAACGGCTTTCGCAGCTTTGATAGCAGCCTCACCCATTTTCTCTCTTAATTCATCTGTCATGAATGGAGATGGTGTTTCTTCAACCAATTTTTGGTGACGACGTTGAATCGAACAATCACGTTCAGACAAGTGACAAGCGTTTCCGAATTGATCACCTGCAATTTGAATTTCAATGTGACGTGGTTGCTCAATGTATTTTTCCATGTAAATACCATCATTTCCGAAAGCAGCACCTGCTTCTTGGCGAGCAGAATCCCAAGCAGCCTCAAGATCTTCTTCTTTCCAAACGATACGCATCCCTTTTCCACCACCACCAGCGGTAGCTTTCAAGATAATTGGATAAACAACAACTTTTGCCGTTTCACGAGCGTCATCCAAATCTTTCAATAATCCTTTCGAACCTGGAATACAAGGTACACCCGCAGCAATCATTGTTGCTTTCGCAGTTGCTTTGTCTCCCATTCCTGCAATTTGTTCAGGAGTTGCACCAATAAATTTGATACCATGCTCTTGGCAAACGCGTGAGAATTTTTCATTTTCAGACAAAAACCCATATCCTGGGTGAATTGCATCTGCATTTGTGATTTCAGCCGCAGCGATGATGTTTGGAATCGATAAATACGATTTAGAACTTACTGCTGGACCGATACAAACCGCTTCATCAGCAAAACGTACTGGTAAACTATCTTTATCTGCTGTTGAATAAACTGCAACAGTTTTGATGCCCATTTCTTTACATGTGCGAATGACGCGCAAAGCAATCTCACCTCTATTGGCAATTAATATCTTTTTAAACATACACTTTGAATTAGTGAATTGTGAAAATTGAACACTGAATTAAAGAAATAACCTCAATTCAGAGTTCCGAATTCTAAATTCTAAATCTATTAAGCTGGATCTACCAAGAATAATGGTTGATCATATTCAACTGGAGAAGCATCGTCAACCAACACTTTCACGATTTTACCTGAAACTTCAGATTCAATCTCATTGAATAATTTCATTGCTTCGATAATACAAATTGTATCACCTTTACCAACAGAATTTCCTACGCTAACAAATGGTTCTTTGTCTGGACCAGCTGAACGGTAGAATGTACCAATCATTGGAGACTTTACAGTGATGTACTTTGCATCATCATTTTCAGGTGCAGCAGCAGGTGCTGGAGATGCTACTACAGGTGCAGCAGCAACTGGCGCAGGTGCAGCAGCTACAGGAGCGGCAGCAGCAGCTTGAACAATAATTTGTTGCTCAGCTTTCGCTTTTTCAGCTTTGATACAGATTTTGAAATCTTTTTGTTCGATTTCAACTTCACTTACACCTGATTTAGCAACAAATTTTATTAAATCTTGGATTTCATTCAGATTCATAATGCTTAGATTTTATAAAGTATAAATAGTTAATTAAGAGTTATAAGCCCATTTCAAATAAACAGCACCCCAAGTAAATCCTCCACCGAAGGCAGAAAGAATTAAAGTGTCACCTTTTTTCAATTGGCTTTCGTAGTCCCACAAGCACAATGGTAAAGTACCAGCAGTTGTGTTTCCGTATTTTTGAATATTGATCATGACTTTTTCACTCGGTAAGCCCATTCTATTTGCAGTTGCATCAATGATACGCAAATTAGCTTGATGAGGAACTAACCAATCAACATCTTCACTCGACAAGTTATTCTTCTCCATGATTTCAGCCGAAACTTCAGCCATGTTTGTAACAGCGAATTTGAATACTTGTTTACCTTCTTGTTTCACAAAATGCAAACGTTCATCAACTGTTTTATGAGAAGGTGGATTTGCAGAACCACCACCTGGTTGAATCAAATATTGACGTCCAGAACCATCGCTTCTAAGAATAGAATCAATAACTCCAAGTCCTTCTTCATTTGCTTCTAACAAAACAGCTCCAGCACCATCACCAAAAATCACACAGGTCGTGCGATCTTCGTAATCCAAAATTGATGACATTTTATCGACACCAATTACGATGACTTTTTTGTGCTTTCCTGTTTCAATAAATTGAGCTCCTGTAGTAAGTGCATAGATAAATCCAGAACAAGCAGCAATAAGGTCAAATCCCCATGCGTTCTTCATTCCAACTTTATCACAAACAACGTTTGCAGTACTTGGGAAAGGATAATCTGGCGTTACTGTACCACAAATTACCAAATCAATCTCCATTGGATCGATTCCTTTTTTCTCCAACAATTGGGCAACTGCAGCTGCAGCCATATCAGAAGAAGCACCTTCTTTCAGAATTCTTCTTTCTTTGATACCTGTACGCGAAGTGATCCATTCATCAGAAGTATCAACGATCTTCGCAAGTTCATCGTTTGTCATTACGAAGTCTGGAACGTATCCTTGAACTCCTGTAATTGCTGCAGTAACTTTTCCCATATTAATTAAATGCTTCGTTCACACGTGATGCCAAACCTGATTTGACCACCTCGTATGAAAGTAAAATCATATTTTTCACAGCAATGTCGTTCGACATTCCGTGTCCGATAATAACGTTTCCTTTTACACCCAAAATTGGTGTACCACCATAATTCTCGTAATTGAAACGATCGAAATATTCATCTTGAATACCTCGTTTTTTCATCAGGGTATAAATCCCTTCTGCTTCTTTCAATACAATATTTCCAGTGTATCCATCACAAACAATGACGTCCGCTTTTCCAAAGAAAATATCGCGACCCTCCAAATTACCAATAAAATTGATATCATCAGATTCTGCCATTAATTTATGTGCTGCAACAGTCAACAAATTACCTTTCGTTTCCTCTTCACCAATGTTCAACAAAGCAACACGTGGATTCTCAATGCCATAGACATTCTTTGAATACAAGGCGCCAAGAACTGCAAATTGATACAAGACATCAGCCTTACAATCTGCATTTGAACCAACATCCAACAAAATCGTGTTTGTGCCATCGATTGCTGGTAAAGTTGATGTGATACATGGACGAATAATTCCAGGTATTGTGTTGATTTTATAGATTGACCCAACCAACATTGCTCCCGTATTACCAGTACTTGCAAACGCTTGGATTTCTTTACTTGCAAGCAAGTCGAATCCCACAGCAATACTACTGTTTGGTTTTTGAGGAATAGCGCGCGTTGGATGATCATGCATCGTGATAACATCAGGAGCATGAACAATCTCATAATCGTCCACATTTTCACCAAACGACGAAAGGCCACTCGAGATTTGCTCTCTGTCGCCTATTAGAACGAGTCTTACATCGTTTGGAAGTTCTTTTTTAGCTAGAATCGCTCCCGAAATATTCGCTTCAGGAGCAAAATCACCGCCTAAAATATCAATTCCAATCTTCATGAAGAAGAAGATTAAGTGAACGCAGCAATTAAATTGCTACTTCTTTTTCTGCTACAACTTTCCCTTTATAGTAAAGTTTACCTTCATGCCAGTGTGCATGGTGGAACAAATGCGGTTGCCCTGTTGTTGGACAAGTTGCGATGTTATTTGCAACTGCATTTTTGTGCGTTCTTCTCTTGTCACGGCGTGTCTTCGATATTTTTCGCTTAGGATGTGCCATTTTACTTTATTTATATTTGTTTTAATTCAAATTTCTTAATGTTGCCCAACGCGGATCTTTCGGATCGAAATCGTCTTCTCCATCGTCGTCATCTTCTTCATCGTCCCAATCGTCATCATCATCCCAATCATCTTGGTCTTCATCATCACTCTCTTCGCGTTGAACAGTGTATTTATTCAATAACTCAATCATCTCTTCGTTGCATTCCCCCTCTGCATGCACCATTCGAATTGGCAACGATACAGTAATCAATTCATACAAGTTGTCACGAATGTCTAACTCATATGAATCTGGATGCAACACAATCAATGTTTCATCATCACTTGGCTCTAACGCAAACTTAAACACCACTCGATAACTTCCTTTTACAGGAACCTCAATTGGGTCATTGCATCGGTCGCAATCTGTAAAAACAGCCCCGTTAATGACGAACTCGCCGATCAACATGGTCTCTTTCTTTTCAAGCACCAAGGTCACATTCACATTTCCTTTGTGAATGATCGAATATTCTCTTTCTTCAAAGAACGAATCACTTATATCGTATTGATACTCGTGAAACCCAAGTTTCAAGCCTATAAACGGAATAATATATTCTCTTTTTGACTTCACACTGAACGAAAATTGGAGGGCAAAGGTAACAATTTTAACTTAAAGTTGTTAATATCCTTTGATTTTTTCACTAAATACATTCATTATTCTATATCGCTATTCGAGCGTCTCTTCTCTTTCGGACTAATTTGCAATGGATTAGCACCAATTTCTTTGGCAAAAATCTGATTTTTATGAATGTCCATCGCCACATAAATTGCGTTGCGCATTGACTGTTCACTTGCTTTATTTTGTCCTGCGATATCAAAAGCTGTCCCATGATCAGGAGAAGTGCGTACAATTGGTAAACCTGCTGTATAATTCACACCATCTTCAAATGCCAAGGCTTTAAACGCCGCTAAACCTTGATCGTGATACATTGCTAACACACCGTCAAATTGAGCGCGTGCATTGGATCCAAAGAAACCATCTGCTGGATAAGGTCCAAAAGCCAAAATATTTTCATTTTTCGCAGCATTGATAGCTGGAGCGATGATTTCTTGCTCTTCTGTTCCCATTTTACCGTTTTCGCCAGCATGAGGATTTAATCCAAATACTGCAATTCGCGGACGAATAAGCCCAAAATCTTTTTTCAAACTTGTTTCAAACGTTTTGATTTTTTGTAAAATCAATTCCTTTGTTAAGGTTGTATTAACTTCTTTCAATGGAATGTGCGTTGTAACCAAAGCAACACGCAGATTACCAGAAACCATAACCATCAAGGCATCGTCTGTACCTGCTAAATCTGCCAAATATTCTGTATGTCCAGGAAATTTGAAGCCTGATTTGGCCATTGCTTCTTTCGAAATTGGTGCAGTTACAAGAACATCAATTTTACCTGATGCTAAATCTTGTGTTGCGCGTTCCAAGGAAAGAAATGCATGCTTACCACCATTTTCTGTTGCTTGTCCCAATTGGTATTCTACCTCATCGTTCCAAACATTCACCACATTTACCTTACGAATATGTGCTTCCTCAGCCGTTTTACACGATTGATAATTGAAGTCGTTTTCTTCTAGTACTTTTTTGTAATGTGCAAATACTTTTGTAGATCCGTAGATAATTGGCATGCATTCCAACAACATGCGTGAATCATTCAAGGCTTTGATAATTACCTCTGGACCAATTCCATTGATATCACCAATGGAGATTCCAACGCGTATTGGATTAGGGTTACCTAAGTCCTTTTCTTTTTCCTTCTCTTTCTCCATTATTTATATTTTTTCAAAAAGTTGAACAACAAGCGAATTCCTGCTCCTGTTCCTCCTTGACCTTTGTAATCTTCTTTTGCATCCAACCAAGCTGGTCCAGCAATATCCATGTGAATATAAGGAGATTTTACAAAATGTTCCAAAAACTTCCCTGCTGTTATCATTCCAGCATTTGGTCCGCCCAAGTTCTTCAAATCTGCAATTGACGACTTAATCTCAGTTGCGTAATCATCCCAGAAAGGAAAACGAACTGTGCGTTCATGCACTTCATTCCCTGCTCTCTCTAATTGATCAAAGACTTTATCATCCGCATTCCCCATAATTACAGAAGCTTTTGTACCAATCGCTCTTAAAGCTGCTCCAGTCAATGTTGCTGCATCAATTACCAATTCTGGTTTAAACTTATTTGAATACGCCAAGGCGTCTGCTAAAATCATTCTTCCTTCAGCATCTGTGTTTAACACTTCAACTGTTGTCCCATCGTACATTGTGATTACATCACCCGGAGCATATGCATTCAAACCTGGTCGATTGTCTGTTGCAGGAATCAAGGCAATGATATGAACTTTTAATTTTTGCAAAGCCGCCAAATAAATCGTTCCAGCCATACAAGCCGCTCCAGCCATGTCGCTTTTCATCACATCCATAGAACCAGGCGTTGGTTTCAAACTCAAACCTCCTGTATCGTAAACAACACCTTTCCCAACCAAAACAATTGGCTTTTTATTGATTGCCTTTTCTGGTTTGTATTCAACAATTGTGAATGTTGGTTGATCAATAGATCCTTTGTTTACGGCCAACAAACCACCCATTTTAAGTGATTCGATTTGTGTTTTTTCTAAGACCTGAACCGTCATTCCAGCTTCAGCACCTAATTCACTGATTGCTTCCGCTAATTGCGTTGCATTTAAGTGAGAAACAGGCTCATTCACGCGATCTCTTGCCCAGAAAACTGCTTTTGCTGTATCAATCAGTTCATTTATTTTTTTCGAAGAAACCTCTTTGCTTAATAAAACAGTTTCCAATCCCAATTTCTTTTTATCAGCATCCTTAAAATACTTGATAAATTGGTATGAAGATAAAAGCATTCCCTCTGCAATGTTCAATTGATCTACAGCAGCACCAATCAAAGAAACACTTTTAACATCTTTTGAAAGTTGCGCAATGATTTTTGCTCCGATCACTCTTAATTCTTCTGCTTTTTGATCGCTTTTTACAAAAAACGTGAAACCATTCGCTCCTTTCAAGAAGTCAAATTTGTCATCACTTTTCTGAAATTTTTTGTTGTACGCGATTGCCTCTTCACCAAGTGATTTATCGAGTTTCGTTTTTTTATCTGATAAGATTACAAGTGTCGTTTGAGCTTGTATTTCTTCGTATTGTTCTAGTCTAACCATTTTGTAACTATTTGCTTGACAAATGTAATCAAACTCCGTTTAAGAATGCCTACAAAACAAAAAGAGATGACCAAATGATCATCTCTTTTATATACATGTTTTACAATTATCTTAATTCGATATCCGATTCAATGATTTCTTCTTCACTTTCTTCATCGTACGTGTTTAAATTCACATCATAGAATTCTTTATTCAATGCTTTACCCATTTTGTAATTGGTAATAACAATGTCCAATAACTTCTCGCGGTATTTAATTTCTTCTTCTAAATCAGGCATGTTTGGATTCAAACAAATATCACCCAAGTATTTTGTTTTTGACAAATCACCACCAAGCCAACGTCCATCACGCTTACCAAGCACATAACTTCCAACTTGATTCAATTTACCATACGGATCATAATATTTCCAAACTCCAGTTGGTAGACCGTTTTTCATCATTCCCTCATTTTGAAGAACACCATTGTCATAGTAGTTTTTCACATAACCATTCATTCTGTCTACAGAGTCTTTTCCCTGATAAATGGTCATCAACTGACGAATTTCATAATGGTCTGTGTGCGAACAATCATATTTTTCGAATTTTTCAATCACGTAACTTTCACTGATTTTTTCGCCTTTCGCATTGTAATCAGTTAGAATTCCTTTTGCTTTAAACTGAACACTGTCATTGATTGATATGATTGTATCAAAATAATCTACTTCATACAACATTTCGCCTTCATAGCTCCAGTATTTCCAACAACCTACTTTTTTACCGGTTGAAATAGCACCATCACGAGCTATAGAATCATTCGGATAATATTTAGTTATGTGATAATCAATACCTGTTTTATTTACCAAACTTGGACGCCCGTAATACGGTCTATAATATTCATTTCCAATTCCAAGTTGTGCTAATGTGCGCTCCAAACTTTGAGATGTTGTGATGTCTGTTGGTTGGAAGTAAATTGAATCTCTCCAGTCAAACAAGTAACGCACACTTAATTGGTTTTCTTCCCAGATTTTCTCTTCAACAGGATAAGAGTATTGGAACTTCACATAATGGTATTTGAATCCAAGTGTATCATAGGCTTCATAATCATCAATAGGGTCACCGTTCAAGAAGAATCCTTTTTTCGCCAATTTTCCATTTAAATGGAACGCTTTTGATTCACCTTGTAATGCACCATTTTGAAAGTTTAAGTCATATAATAATGTTGAATCTTTTCCTTTCAACGTAAGATAGGTTTTTACATAACCATCCAATGCTCCATCTTTATAAGTTAAAGTTGTATATGCTAAATTGTTTCGCTCAAAACATTCACCATCTTTATAACCATCTTTATATGAATCCTGCTTAGTAATTTCGCCTAACCAATTATATTGGTAACTAATTCCATTTGTTAATCCATTTTTATATTCAGTTGTACGAGACAAATAAAATTTCGTGCGTTTTGGCATTGAATCCATCATGAATTCAGGTCCTTCCATGTAATAATCGTTATTATCTTTCTTCGGATAGGCATAATCATATTCTTTCACAGTTCCATTCACCATTCCTTTATCGAAAGGCACTTCTGCAATAATATTTCCTTTTTGGTCTTTAAAAATCCATAGACCAACAGGAACACCGTCTATCATATGTCCTTCTACATTTTTTGTGAATGTCGGAGCCTTTTTTTCTTTGTAGCGTTTTGGTTTACCTCGTCCTTCATAATCATAGTCATAGTCGTAATTGTAATCAGAATAAGAGTTTAGCATAAAATCGCTAATAAATCCGCCAAATAAAGAATTGAAAATACCATCTGAAAATTCACTTTCAATATCAGATGCATCAATACAACCAAATAAATCTTCATAGTTCGTTTTACCGGATTGTTTATATTTTTCAAAATCCTTAACCAATTTATCTTTCATTACATAATCTCTAGGAAACACCATTTGAATGGCTTTCCCGGATTTTAAGGAAATAGATTTTTCATTGAAAGTAATTGACAAATCACCTGAGTATGCTTGATTATTTTGCATTAGGATATATTCATCGGTCGTATTATAATTTCTACCATAATCATTTACCTGACGTTGCGGAATACTGTCTTTTTCTTCCCATTCACTGTAAGAAGCAGACGCCGTCGTTTTCATTGTTAAATTTCCGTATTCGAACTTTTTAACTCCAGTCCAGCTATCAAACCCTTCGCTAAAATTCAACTCCGCTGTAGAAGGAGCTTTTCCTGTAATTGAGTACGAACTATACTTCAGTGTTCTTTCCTTTGGATAATACATTCGCGAATACAACATTGTTGTATCAACTTTAAACCAAGATCTGAAAATCACCAGTGAATCGATATTGGACAAATCATTTTCAAGTGTATCCAACTTATCATAAAAGAAGAAGCGAGTGTTCTTTTCATCTTCTACATTGAATCCGTCCAACATAAAATATTTTACTGTGACAGGTTTAAAATTCACTCGTTTAAAATCACCCACTGAATCATGTACAATTTCATTGTACAATTTTCCTTTATAATCATAAACACGATGGATGTATTGATTTGAATCTTTATCGAATGTAATAACGTCATATGGTTTTCCATTGTCCCAGAAAATTGTATCCTCGCTAACTAAACTGCCATTTTTAAATTCATAGCGCATCATTAATTGACCATTCGGGTAGCGTTTTTCATAAACTCCGTCAAACTTGAAATAGATTCCTAAACTGTCAACAAATTTGCTTAAAGGCAAATAACCGTCTGTTTTAGCATCATAAATCATCGTCGTGTATTCTGAATCTCCCCCGTAATATTCTCCGCCGTAATATTCTTCTTCTTCGTAGTAAATATCTTCTCCGTAATATTCTTCATCATAGTATTCCTCTTCATACAACTCTCCTTCATATGAATTAATCGTTTCTTCTTCCAATTCGATATCAAGATCTTTTGGAAAGTTAATACCATATAATCTCGAAAAAGAAACATTTACTGAATATTTTCCCATGAAATCAAATGGACTTTTATAATCATTGTCTTTGATCAATCGATTTCGTATGATAGGCTGACGAACCACCACTTGTTCACTTGTCGGAGTATAGCGAAAGGTAATTACATTGTTATTTCTATTTCTAACTCGCTTCTTCCCTTTACCGGTATAACTTATATCACGTTCAAGCCATTCACCTACTGCGATATTGTCCTTAAATTGACCTTGTTCGACTGGATAAACTGAATTTTCATATTTTGCATAAAACCCATTTTTAAAACCACCAGCATAGTTCACAATTTCACGAATTGTATCCATGTTTGGATATCCTCTTTCGATGTATAATTTTGCATTAATTGGATCAACAGTGTAACCAATTTTTCTGCTTTCAATAAACCATTCGCCCACTTTTAGTCCTTTCTCAAAGCGCCCTTTTTTCAGAGTATCACCTTTGACATTGAACCAGACAGCATCTCCTTCCAACATGTTATTTTTGATTGTGAAATAACCTGCCACTTGATTTTCTTTATACTGTGTTTTACCACGTTTATCTAGAAAAACAAACATATCAAAATACTGAACATATTTTCCATCAGGGATATTATCTAATGAAGGAATAATGTCATGTTCCAAAGAATAACGTTGTTCTAACAGTGGATACGGATTATTTCGAACAGCATTCTTGAATTTTTTATTCAACAAGTGTTTGTTTTCTTTTCTATATCTTCTTGAAGAAAACATTTCACCACGTAATTCACGACGAATCATTCGTTTCTCTTTTTTAGATATCTCTTCTCCATCATAAATAACTTCCATGTATTCTTTCATCGAAAAGCGATCACTTCTGGTCTTCTTTTGAGCAAGGTAGTAACTACTGTGGGCCTGAAATTCTATTGGAAATGGGTAAACATTGTACACAACACCGTTAATTGTGTCTTGTGTAATTTCGTCTTGAGCAAAGCTCACAAATACTTGAAGCAAAAGCACTAACTGTAATAAAAATGCTCTTCTAATTGTTTGTTTTTTTATATTCATAACTTATTCTTTCAACTGCTATACGGCCCGTTTCATTGTTCTGATTTTCCTTTGTATGAACAATTTTTATAGGTTTCATTTTTTTATCTGTTTTTACCTCTGACACGATTCTTGTTAAAAACACTTTATCGGTAAACGTAGAATCGATGTATCCGGTACAATAACCATTTTTATCATATACAAAACAACGCTTATTTTCAAATGGATAATCCTGTTTATGGATACTTTCGAGCACATGTGATTTGCTGTTATATGCATAAAGGGTTACATCTTTTTCATTCACTTTATTTGAGACTTGGTATTTTTTAGTAGGAAAATAGCTCGTTCCAAGAACGACAATGTCTTTTCGTGTTGGCTTCAATATTGAATCAACGGATAATGCTCCCCAATATTTTTTATCTAGCATATAAAATAAATAATCGCCAGTTTGTTGATCGCGATATGCCAAATACTTGGAAGTTTCTTTCTCCTTTTCATGAATTTTAAATGGAAAATCCATATCTTTTTCTTCGAAATCAGTTACAGAATTCGTGTCTGATAAAATGACAACTTTTGCAAAGCCATGTTTGTCTTTTGAAGAAACATACGTGTATTGAACTGAACCAATCTCTTGATCATCATAAAAATACGTAACTTTTAAATCTTTTAATTGCCCTAATTTATCGAACCAATACTCACGTTTTTCACGGGGAACCTCACTGTTTAATAGTGCAATTTCAGAAGTGTCCGCTGGGTCGAAAGAATAAAAGTCTCTCGTAATTTTAGAAATATTATTTGCTCGAATAACAGAGTCATTGAACCAAACAGGAAAAGAAATGAATTGTTCCGCTTCAGTTCCAAACGAATTCATCCTTAAAACGGATTGATGAACATTTACTTTGTCCAAATCCAATGCATTATTTGAACCGTCTGTACAAGCTGTAAGAAGGTTTAATGAAAGAGCAATAAAAAAGAACAATTTTCGCATCGAGGCGTTAAGTTAAAAACAATCTTTTAAATCTACTAAATTTTACATTTTTTAAGGATATTTATTTCCGTATTTTTGCACTATGATGGAGGAGAGACCAATAACCGACTGGTTACCAATTACGAAAAAAGAAGTAGAAAAACGCGGCTGGGATGAGCTCGATGTGATTTTAATTTCTGGTGATGCATATGTGGATCACCCTTCGTTCGGGACAGCTGTAATTGGACGTATTATTGAAGATGAAGGATTCAAAATTGGAATCATTGCACAACCCAATTGGAAAGATGATTTACGTGATTTCAAAAAATTAGGTAAACCAAAATATTTCTTTGGTGTAACTGCAGGTTGTATGGATTCGATGGTGAATCATTATACGGCCAACAAACGTCTTCGATCAACTGATGCCTACACTCCAGGTGGTGCTGCAGGTTTTCGTCCAGATTATGCAACAACGGTTTATACCAATATTCTGAAAGAACTTTACCCAGATGTTCCCGTGATGATTGGTGGAATTGAAGCCTCATTGCGCCGCGTAACGCATTACGATTATTGGCAAGATCAATTGAAGCCTTCGATTGTTGTTGACTCAAAAGCCGATATTTTGGTTTACGGAATGGGCGATCAACCCTTGCGTGAAATGTTGCAATTACTCAAAAAAGGTGTTCCATTTAGCAATTTGAAAACGATTAAACAAGTTGCTTTTTTACAAGATAAATCGGAAGAATTACCAAAAAACAAGAACTGGGAAACGGTTGAATTGGCAAGCCACGAAGAATGTTTAACAGACAAACTGAAATATGCCGCTAATTTCAAAATTGTTGAAGTTGAATCTAATAAATGGGAAGCGAACCGCATTATTCAGCATGTTGGTGATCAAACCTTGGTGATTAATCCGCCCTACAAAACGATGATGGAAAAGGAAATTGACCAATCGTTCGATTTACCTTATACACGCTTACCTCATCCGAAATACAAAAAACGTGGAGCGATTCCCGCTTACGACATGATTAAATTCTCCATCAACATGCATCGCGGATGTTTTGGAGGATGTAGTTTTTGCACGATTTCCGCACATCAGGGAAAATTCATTGCTTCACGTAGTGAAAAATCCATTTTGAATGAAGTGGAAGAAGTGGTGAATCACCCAGAATTTAGAGGTTATATTTCCGATTTAGGTGGACCATCTGCCAATATGTACAAGATGAAAGGAAAGGACGAAGCGATTTGCGCACGTTGTTCTTCTCCAAGTTGTATTCATCCTGTGATTTGTAGCAATTTGGATACTTCTCACAAACCGATGACGGAATTGTATCGTAAAGTTGATGCTAATCCAAAAGTGAAAAAAGCATTTGTTGGTTCTGGAATCCGCTACGATTTATTGGTGGACGATTTCAATAAAAACAACTCAGATGGCAATCATGATGAGTACATCGAGCAAGTCATCACACGTCATGTTTCTGGTCGATTAAAAGTTGCTCCTGAACATACGTCTGATGCGACATTACGTGTGATGCGTAAACCATCATTCAAGTATTTCCACTTGTTTAAGGAGAAATATGATCGCATTTCTGAAAAACACAATTTAAAACAACAGTTGATTCCGTATTTCATTTCATCACACCCAGGTTGTGAGGAGGAAGATATGGCAAACTTGGCAGCTGAAACAAAAGACATGGGCTTCCAATTGGAACAAGTGCAAGATTTTATGCCGACGCCAATGACGGTAGCAGAGGTGATTTATTATACCGGTGTTCACCCGTATACATTGAAACCAATCAAAACGGTTAAGACGAAAGAGGAAAAATTGAATCAAAATAAATATTTCTTCTGGTATAAACGTGAAAATCAAGATTGGATTCGTCAACGATTAACGAAAGCACAACGCCCTGACTTAATCGATAAACTATTGGGAGATCAGCAAAAAGGACGAGGAAAAGAAGTGCCAAAGTGGTTGGAAGAGAAAAGAAAAAAACAAAATAAACGCTGATTTTTGGCTTGATTTCTCTATTTTAGAGGTCTGAATCAACCTGAATATGAAACGATTACTCTACATTTTTCTTTTCACTGCATTTTCTTGCTTTGGACAATACGAAACTGCATTTCAATCAGCATATTCTGTTCATCCAACGATTCCAAAAGGGATTTTAGAAGCTGTTGCTTATACCAACACGCACATCCGCAATGTTTCTTCAGATGATCAAGTTTCTTGTAGTGGGATACCGCTTCCATTTGGAGTAATGGGAGTTTTTGATAATGGAGAACATTACTTCCAAGAAAATGGTAAGACAATTGCAACCATCAGTGGTATTTCGGTTGAAGCGCAAAAACAATCTGTTGAAGCTCAAATTTTAGGTTATGCATCAGCATTTGATGTGCTTTTTCACTTGCCTGAAAATGCTTCTACAAATCTGGGAGAACAAGTGCATTTCACCTTATTGGATTTATCGGAAATTCCAGATTCTGGACTTGTGAATCACTTTGCTAGAGAAATTCAATCGTATGAAATTCTTCATTTTTTGATGGACAATGAAATGGCTAACCGTTTCGGTTTTACTGCTTACCAGTTCAATTTAAGATTCATTTTTGGAACCCAAAATTTAAAGATATTAAGTGCCAAATCAATCAGCATTTCAGAAACAGGAATTCAAAACGAACAGCTAGAATCATATACTGTTCAACAGAACAAATCAACACAATACGGTCCCGCAATTTGGAATCCAGCACCGAGTTGTAACATCAGTTCACGCGCTGGAACACCTGTTTCTGCAATTACCATCCACACCATACAAGGAACTTATGCAGGAGCTATTTCATGGTCACAAAACTGTGCATCAAGCGTTTCCTATCATTATGTAGTAAGAAGTTCAGATGGACAAATTACTCAAATGGTTGACGAAGCAGACAAAGCTTGGCATGTTGGTTCTGAAAATCCATATACAATTGGTTACGAACATGAAGGATATATTACAGATCCGAGTTGGTATACGCAAGCCATGTATGAAGCAAGTGCAGATTTAAGTCGTGATATTATTCTAAGTGGATACGGCATTCCTGCGTTGAGAACCTATTATGGTCCAGCCTCTACTGGAACAAATGTAATTGGTGGTTGTACGAAAATCAAAGGGCATCAACATTATCCCAACCAAACGCATACGGATCCAGGAATCAATTGGGACTGGGAAAAATACTATCGTTTGATTAATAACAATCCTACAATTACCACTTTAACAACAACAAGTGGCGCATTTTACGATACAGGTGGAAATGGCGCAAATTACTCAGATGATGAACGCAATTTATGGTTGTTTCAGCCTACGAATGCAACGAGCGTAACACTTAATTTCACCAGTTTTTCGACCGAATCAAACTACGATTACCTGTTTATTTACGATGGGAATTCTATTGATGCGCCGCTAATTGGACAGTATTCAGGCACGACTTCGCCCGGAATAATCACTTCGACTGGCGGTTCTATCTTGGTTGAATTCCGTTCCGATTGTGGAACAACAGCTGCTGGATGGGCTGTAAATTGGACATCAGTTGTTCCAAATACTGTTCCACCAACCACTTCTATCGTCAATTTGAACGATTGGAAAACGGCTGATTGGAATGTTTCGTTTACCGACAATGCTGTTACAGCAGTAAGTGAAAAATACTTCTTAGCCGGTGCTAAACCTTCAGGATATTTGGGATGGAAAGCAAATACGACACTTGGATTCTTGAACGAAGATTTTCAGGATAATGCAGCAGATTGGATTGCCCAAACCGATTCATGGAATCTGGTCAATTCAGCGTTTATCAATTCAGATGTAGCGCTTAGTAATACAAATGCATCTATCAGTTTAGTGCAAAACAACATGAGTGATTATTTGTACCATTGGAAACAAACCATTACATCGACGGGGGCAAATCAGCGTGCAGGATTGCATTTCTTTTGCGACGATGCAACTTTGCCAAACCGAGGAAATTCTTACTTTGTTTACTTCAGAAACTCAACAAATAAAGCTGAAATTTACGAAGTGGTGAACGACGTTTTCACCATGCAAACCGTAGTGAATTGCACCGTAAACGCCAACGAACAATACGATTACAAAGTAATGTACTCACCTACTTCAGGATGGATTCGCGTTTTCGTTAATGATGCTTTTATCTGTGAATGGCAAGACCCAACGCCTTTAACATCGGGGAATTCAGTTTCATTGCGAACAGGAAATTGTTTGGTGGAATACGACAATGTGCGCGTCTACCAGAGTCGTTCAGGAAATGAAACGATTAGTGTTGGTCCAACTTCAGCCTTTTTTGCACAAAGTGAAAACAGTTCAAACGCAGGGTTGGTTCGTTCATTTGTTCTGGACACAGATGATTTATGGTCTACAGAAGCCTATGAATTATACAAAGTGGATTGGACGGCTCCAACAATTCAATCTGTTAACGATGGAAATGGAACGGATATCGACACAACCTATTTAACGACTTTAGAAGGAAATTGGATTTCAGAAGATCTTAATTCTGGCATTTCACAAACAGAAGTAGCAATTGGAACAAGTCCGAATGGAACAGATGTATTGAATTGGACAGTGAATGCGACAAATGCCATTTCACAAGTATTAGCGAGTCCAATTTATGATCAACTCTATTATATTACAGTACGTGCAACGAATGGGGCAAATTTGCAAGATAGTTTAACATCCAATGGTCAACGTTTATTGGAAGAACCTTCTTCGGCCAGTATAATCGAGCACCTTCTTGAAAACTGTGTGATTTATCCAAATCCAACAAGCGATGTTCTATTTGTAAATAATCTTTCGATGGCAGTTGATTTGCAAATCTATTCAATGGATGGAAAGCGTATATTGAATGTGAACAATTATACTTCTGGTCCAATTCAATTACCTGAAGTAAGCAATGGCTTTTATCAATTAGTTGTAAAGAAAGACAGCGTATTTAAAGTGATTAAAATTGAGCTTATACGTTAATTCAAGATTAATCACTAGTCGCAAATGCTTTAAAATAAAAAATCCCGCTTATCAAAAGACAAGCGGGATTTTAACAATGTGATTAGAATCTTATGCTTCTTCCTCTTCATCGTCGTCATCGTCAGCTGGTTTAGTAGCACCACGTGCCATTTTAACAGAGACAACAACTGCGTTTGCAGGATCTAAGAATTTAACTCCAGGAATTTCAATTGCACTAACACGAATAGATTTACCAATTTTCAATTTAGTAATATCTAAAACGATTGCTTCTGGCAAATCTTGTGGCAAACCGATACAGTTTAAACGACGGAAAACTTGCATTAATTTACCTCCAGACATTACACCTTTAGAAGAACCTGTTAAACGAACTGGTAATCCAACTCTAACTTCTTTCGTTGCACTTAACTCCAAAAAGTCAACGTGTAAAACCGTTCCTTTTGTTGGATGTTGTTGCAACTCACGGATGATACCACTTGCTTTTTTACCTTCGATGTCCAATGCTACTTGGTAAACCTCTGGAGAAAAAACAATTTTCTCGATATCATTTCTCTTTACTGCGAAGTGAGTTTGCTCACCTTGTCCGTAAAGCACACAAGGAACCATTCCTGCATTTCTTACTGCGGCAGCGTCCTTTTTCCCTACGTTCGTTCTAACCGAACCGCTCAATTGTGCTGTTTTCATGTTTATTTATTTATGAGATTATAAAATGCGAACTAATTGACTGATTATTTACCATTCTGCGAATAACATCTGAGAACAAGTCAGCAACTGACAAGACTCTGATTTTATCGCTTTTTTGTGTTAAAGGAATTGTATCAGTCACAATCAACTCCGTTAATTTTGAATTTTCGATACGCTCGAATGCTGGTCCAGAAAGAACAGCGTGAGTACAAAATGCACGAACACTTTTTGCACCTTTTTCCATGAACAAGTCAGCAGCTTTAGTAAGCGTACCAGCTGTGTCACACATATCGTCGATTAAGATTACATCTTTGCCCGCAACATCACCAATCACCGTCATTTCAGCTACTTCATTCGCTCTTTTACGTTGTTTGTGACAAATTGCTAATCCAGTATCTAATTTCTTTGCGTATGAATTTGCTCTTTTTGCTCCACCAGCATCAGGTGCTGCCATGATCAAATTTCCGTTGTTCAATTTCTCCATTTCAGGGAAGAAAATTGTTGAAGCGAATAAGTGATCTACAGGAACTTCAAAAAATCCTTGAATTTGGTCAGCGTGTAAATCCATCGTCATTAAACGATCAACTCCAGCTGCCATTAACATGTTTGCAACCAATTTAGCACCAATTGCAACACGTGGTTTATCCTTACGATCTTGACGCGCAAAACCAAAATAAGGAATCACTGCAATAATTTTACGAGCAGAAGCACGTTTTGCAGCATCAACCATCAATAAAAGTTCGAATAAATTGTCACTTGGAGGCATTGTTGATTGAACAATGAACACATCTTGTCCACGAACAGTTTCTTCAAATGAAGGCTGAAATTCACCATCACTAAACTCCATTACTTTCACGTCACCCAAGGAAACACCATAGCTTGTAGCTATTTGTTCAGCAAGATGCTGTGACGCACGACCAGAAAATATTTTTACACCAATTGACATATTCGACCGAATTGAGGGGGCAAAGGTAGGGAATTATTCTTAAAATCCTGAGAAATAATCAGCTTCTTTGTCAAATTTACCAATCGTCTTTCGATTTTTTGTATTTTTTGCTTTTGAAAACAAGAAATTATCATGTGTTACAGCAATACTTCCACCTCTAAAAACATTGATTTATCGAAGAAATACGGCAAGAAAATTCCTGCGAATTTGAATGAAACACCCATCTTCTTTGCTTCTGGATTTAGTTTCCCAACGTGGCGAATTGTGACGAAGGCAGATGAACTTCAACCTATGAATTGGGGATTGATTCCTAGTTGGTTTAAAGAAGCAAATTTTAAAGAGATTGCGAGCATGACGCTCAATGCGAAAGTGGAAACCTTGAATGAAAAAGCAAGTTTCAAACACTTGATTCAGCGCAATGAGTGCATTGTTCCCTCAACAGGATTTTTTGAATGGCAAACAAAAGGCAAGGAAAAGATTCCCTATTTTATTGCCCCGAGCCAGGGCGAAATTTTCTCAATGGCTGGAATTTATGATGTTTGGATGAATCCCTTGTCTGGAGAACAGCATACAACGTTTTCAATTTTGACTTGTCCAGCGAATGAGTTGATGGAAGAAATCCACAACACGAAAAAACGCATGCCAGTAATCCTTAAAACAGAACACGAAAACAATTGGTTACAAGGAAAATTGGACTTGGACATTCTTAAAACTCCATTACCATCAGACTATCTGAAAGCACATGAAATTAACCGAAAGATTATTTCAAGTAAGAACAATAATGTACCTGAAATTTTACTTCCATTCAAGAACGAATTTTACGAGCAAGGATCATTATTTTGATTTTTTACGCTCAAAAAGTGGGCGCTTTTTATCTACATCAACATCACGATTGTTGATTAAGGTAAATCTCAAACTAACAAAAAAGGTATTCGTTTCCATGGAATAAGAAGAATTGCTTAAGAAGTAATAACCCGTTTGTAAGTGAAAACCGTACAATTTATAGCCAATAACTGGAGCCAATCCCATTTTATTTCGATCGAAATCTGTTCTGAACACCAATCGTGCGCCGTATGTTAATCCTAATCGAGAAGGTTTAACCCAATAACCTAAATCACAACCCAAAACATTGCGCGTGAAGTTATAATTGAATCCAACTTGTCCTGCGTGCGTAATTGATTTGGATAGTTTTATTTGCTTGTATTGCCCTTCAACACCTAACTCTCCAACATTGTATTTCCCGCGCTGATAGCCAAAATAAGGTCCCGTCTTTGTCACGCTTACATTCAACCACTTCTTTTTGGGTAAGAAGTTGGAATGAACAGCATTCAATGAAAATTGTGAGAAGGCTGAAAAAGCAATCAATACTACAATACTACTTAGCCCTTTTCTCAACATATTCGTCATGTATTTTTTTAATTTCTATCGCATCATTCGCGTCAATTCCAAGTGAATCTGCTATTTCTTTAGCGCGCAACACTTGATCAATTGTTAAACCTGTGCTATCACTTTCTGGTTTTAACGCATTTTTAAGGAAAATGGTACTTTCATCCATTCCTGGGATTGTTGTTGTTGACACTTTGATCACTGGATGATACAACAAGGATGAATCTTTCTTTTCATCGGAGAAAAAATCCCCTTTCTCATCATAGGATTCAGCGATCACCAATACAACACTTACAATGTAGAGCATTTTCAATACTCCGAAAAAGACACCAAAAAATTTATTGAGTGGCGTTAAATTGACCACGCGAATCAATTGTTCAATTGTTTTTCCAGCAAAGAAAACCATTGCTCCCACAGCAAGAAAAATCAGCGTGAAGGAAATAATCGGCAAATATTCAGAATTCCAACCAAAACTTTTCTTCAAGAAAGCCGCCAAGAAATCTGAAAAATGAATTCCTGCATACAAACCAACAAACAAGGCTAAAAGTGTAAACACTTCAATGACCAAACCATGTTTGAAACCTTTGTAGCCCGCATAAATTAACGGCACGATAATGAGAACATCAATAAAATTCATGATGGAAAATTACATTAAAAAAGCCCTCCACATCGGCGGAAGGCTTTCTATTTCTTAACGTACGTTTGTTATTTACATTCTTTTTTCAAGGTTGTTGTAAATGACAAATCAACTTCTGACCACAATTTTGATTTTCCGTCAGAACCCGTATGTAAATCTTTACACGCTGTGTTTAATGCTGTAATAGCGCTTCCAGCTTTCCAATCCACAACATCAATTGTTGCTGTAAAACTGAAGTTTGCATCTTCCAATGTGTACTCACCAAGAACATCTTTCTTGATGTTATTCATCTCAATTTCAATTGTTGCTTTTCCATTATCGCTTAACGATTTGATTTTTCCTTTGATGTTTTCAGTTCCGATAGTTCCAAAAAACAATTTTGCGATTTTACCATTGCGTTCTTCGTTTTGTGTTTCAACACTGTTTGTTTCAATTAAAAACGAAATCGATTCAAGCACTTTTTTCGCATCTTTCGAAGCACCATCGCTTTCAACATTGATTACATTGAAGGTTCCTTCAACCCCTTTTTTCTCCGTGAATTTAAAGGCTGTCCACACCAACGAACTGTTACTAGAATCGTACGCATACGTGCAATCTGTTTTTGTTTCTTCTGCTTTTGTTTCTTCTGTCTTTGATTCTGAGCTACAGCTGCCCAATCCTAAAAACAGCATTCCTACTGATAAAATGATAAATGACTTTTTCATGTTTTGTAAATTTTACCGAAGGTAATGAAAAATGGTGGAGGTTTTTATTAATTTGATGATTTGATTCAATCGAAACTTCAAATCTCGATTCGGTTGAATTCCATCTCATCCTAATAATCTTTCGTATTTTTGCACCTATGGATTACGCAATTGAATTACGCTTTCAGAAATTAAAAGCAAGCTTAGAAGAAAAGTTTGGTGAAGGAATGGATTTACAAGCCATTTTGTTTTTAATCGGGGTCAATGAATTGGGAACTGGTTATAAAAATTTTACCAAAAATGAAAAGACTGATTTGTTTCACATTGCCATTTGCACCTTGCTAGAACCTTATGGTTATTATGAGTTTGAAGGACGTGATGCTGAAAATTGGCCACATTTTAAGCTGAATAATTCTCTTCCTCCTTTGAGTCATCAAGAACAACAACATTTAATGAAAGAATCGATGTTGGATTATTTTATTCAAAATGACTATTATACAGAAGAAGCTGAAACAGAGTAAAAAACTATATTTGCACCTTAAACATTAATCAAGACATGGATTTTTTAATCAAAGCCGCACAATTAATTTTATCACTTTCAATACTTGTTGTGTTACACGAGTTTGGGCATTTCATTCCAGCTCGTTTGTTTAAAACACGCGTTGAGAAATTCTATTTATTCTTCAATCCTTGGTTTTCCTTGTTCAAGAAAAAAGTAGGAGAAACTGAATGGGGAATTGGGTGGTTGCCATTGGGTGGTTATGTGAAAATCGCAGGGATGGTTGATGAATCAATGGACAAAGAACAATTGGCCTTACCTCCTCAACCGTGGGAATTTAGAGCGAAACCAGCTTGGCAACGATTGATTATAATGTTAGGTGGTGTAACTGTAAATTTAATACTCGGCTTTTTCATTTACATCATGGTGGTTTTTGCTTATGGTGAAGAAAAATTGAATCCAAACGATGTGTCTTCTGGAATTTCGGTTCATCCATATTTAGCGCAATTTGGAGTAGAATCTGGCGATAATATTTTAAAAATTAATGACATTCAACTTGATAATGTTTTAGAATCAAACGCAATTATCATGTTGCGTGATGGACGCAAACTGGAAGTTAAAAAAGCTGATGGTTCAATAAAAACAATTCAATTACCAGAAGATATTGATCAGCAATTGTTCCAAAATGGCGCGATGACAATTTTTTCGCCACGAACACTTGGGGTTAAAATAAATGTAGTTGAAAAGAATTCTCCTGCATCGAAAGCCAAATTATTACAAAACGATCTTGTAGTTGCAGTGAATGATTCGTTGATTCACTTTTCAGATGAATTTCAAAAAGCTGTATTCAACAATAAAGGGAAAGAAATCAATTTAAAAATTAAGCGCGGAAAAGAGTACATTGCAACGAAGTTAACAATCCCAAAATCTGGTGAATTTGAAGGACGAATTGGTATACAACATGGTGCTTTTAAAGTGGTTGATAAAAAGAATTTAAAGCACGTAAATTACTCATTTGGAGAAAGTATTGGACGCGGTTTCGTTTTAGGAAAAAACACGCTTTCTGATTACGTTTCACAATTCAAATTTGTCTTTACGAAAAAAGGTGCATCTTCAGTTGGCGGATTTGGTGCTATCGGCAACATGTTCCCTTCTCAATGGGATTGGCATAAATTCTGGCTTAACACAGCCTTGATTTCTATCATTTTAGCATTTATGAATATTCTTCCTATTCCAGCATTGGATGGAGGTCATGTCGTGTTCTTGTTATATGAAATTGTAACTGGTCGTGAGGCACCTCAAAAAGTATTGGAATATGCCCAATATGTCGGCTTTTTCTTATTGATGGGACTGCTCTTGTATGCCAATGGGAATGATATTTACAAAGCCATTTTCCATTAGGCAAGTCCGTTCAGCAGATATTTTTACCGCAAAACAGTTTATCATTACGTCTATGTAGCGATGTTTTGATTATGGCTTAATTGTTGTAAATTGGCTGTGAAAAAATCAAAACACTATGAAAAAGATTCTATTATCATTGGCCTTAATTGTTGGTTCAATTTCTGTCAATTACGCACAAATCACCGAAGGTCATGTAACCTATAAAATCGATATTTCAACAGAAAACCCAGACATGGAAATGGTTGTTGGAATGATGCAAGGTTCTACGCTTGACATTTATTTCAAAGAAAAAATGACTAGAGCCGAAATGAAAATGGGTTCTATGATGAACATGACGACAATTTCGGATGAAAAATCAGGAGAGATTTTAATGTTGATGGGCGGAATGATGGGTAAAAAAGCAATATCATCAACAACGGAGGAATTAGCTGGAGACGAATCTAAAGAAAAACCAAAATTTGAGGTAGAGTTAGTTGATGAAACGAAAGAAATTGCTGGTTACAAATGTAAAAAAGCTGTTTTGACAGACGAAGAAGGAAATGAGTCTGTTTTTTGGTATACTGAAGAAATTGAAGTTTCTAAAAAAGGTCAAAATTATTTCAATGAAAACGTACCTGGTTATCCTATGCAATATGAACTTAATAATGGTGGATTGGTAATGGGAATGACGGTAACAAATATCGTAACCGAATTATCTAAAAGCGATATGAAATTATTTGATATGAAAATTCCTGAAGGGTATTCTGAAATGACAATGGAAGAATTACAACAAATGGGAATGGGAATGTAATTTCTTTAGAATGTATAATTAAAAAAGGAGCTGATAATCAGCTCCTTTTTTAATTTCTATTATTTCACTTTTAACAATTTTATCTGTTGATTACCTGAAGTTTTTTGAATAATTACAAGGTATTCCCCAACTGTCAATTCATGAATTTCAATTGGAATTGTGTGCATTCCTTGCGGTAAATTACCATCGTATGCATCCAGCACTTTTCTTCCTTCCAAATTAAACACTTCGATTTTAACCCATTCATTTTGTGCTTCAAATCGAATAGATGTTGCAGAAGTTGCTGGATTTGGAAATAGTAAAATTCGATTTTTCTCATATTCTTGATCTTCAACACTTAAATTACAAGCCCCTAACACTTGATAAAAAGTAACTGTTTGCTCGAAAAGCGGCTGTATGTCGGCCATTGGAACTTCGAACCAATCTTTCAGAATTGAGGCATAGATATCTCTGAAATCAATCTGCATTGAAACTCCTTCCTGATCAATTATTGTATTCCCAATCGTTGGATTTGGCCCAATCACTCCAGAATTGATACATGCACCAAATAAGAATAATGGTGCTGCATCTCCATGGTCAGTTCCGTCACTTGCATTAGATGCAACTTGTCGTCCAAACTCAGAGAATGTCATTCCTGCCACTCTGTTTTCTAATCCTAGCAATTGTAAATCATCTTGAAATGCACTTACTGCATCAGATAAGGTTTTTAATAAATCAGCATGAGCGCCTGCCGTTGTATCTGTGCTTGAAACTTGAGCATTATGAGTATCGAAACCATTAATGTTCAGAATATAAACTTTAGATTTCAAACCACCTGAAATCATTTGGGCAATATAGCGCAATTGAACGGCGATTGGATTGTTTGCATCATACAAGGTTGATAAGGTACTACCTGCATTAGCCGCCGCATTGATTTGTGCGCCATAGGCATTTGTTTGGTCAATTAATGTTGCTAAATACTCCATATGAGAGCCAAAATAGCTACCGTCGTTAACAACATTTGAACTAAGCAAATTTACAGAGGCAAATGGATCCTCTAATGCTTGCGAAAAATTCGCCATTAATCCTTGACAAGTTGCTGAAACCTCGTAACCCATGCTAATCGCAAATGGATCAGGATAAGTCGCATTTGGATAATCAGCAGGATAATTAGGATAATCATTATCAAATTGACGACCCAACCATCCGCGTGTTTCATTTACATCTAACATCCCAGTCGACCAAATATCCATTGATCGGAAATGTGATCTGTTTTGCTCTGGGTAACCAACATTTTGTACAATGCTTAACTTACCATTATTAAACATTGATTGCATTCCTGTCATTACCGGATGTAGACCCAATGTAGGTGTTAATGATAAAATAGAGGTTTCTGGAACAATTACATTTGGTCGCTGAATCATCAAATTATCATATTGATCTAATGGAATCACTGTATTCAAACCGTCATTACCACCATTTAAGCGAATAATGACAAACACACGATCTGCCGCATTTTTTGAATAATTGAATAATTTCTTTTCTATTGCCTGAAAGTTAATGTCTTTTAAAACAAACGGAGCAGCAACTGAGGCCAATGAAACATTTTTTACAAAATTTCTTCTTTTCATAATCTTATGCTTTTCTCCTTAAATTGTTTGAAATTCTGGCATTTGGAAAATTCTTGCAAGTACCAATTCAACACGTTGTTTCACAGGGTTAGAATACGTTGTGTTGCCCAGATTTGCTTGGTAATCATTATATTGTAGCGTCCATTCGAAATCCGGTTGACCATTTGTTAATATGAACTTAAGTGTTGTTTTTTGTACAAGACTAATTGCTTTTGGAAAGAAAACATCACACATATCATCAATTACTTGAACTGCGTCAGATGGAAGGGATAAACCGTCAACAAATGCCAAAGCATCCAATTTTAAGTTTTGTCCTGCAACTGGAATTCCCGTATAAACCGTGATATAATTAGCAATATCGAAGCGCGTTTTAATATGAGTTGAATTCACCCATAACTTGGAAAATGCAGGCGCTTGATAATATTCAATCCAGCCGGCTACTGAAGGTGGAGTTGCATAAGCTTGCCCCATATTTTCAGCCAACCAATACATGGTTACATACATTTCTGAATCTACCGCCAAATTAAAATTCGGTCCAGAAGAAGTAGCATTAAACATTCCATGAACTAATTCAATTGGTCCACGGATCAACGACCCTCTCAATGCAACATCATAAAAGTGCTCACTTTTCAGCAATTGTTCAACAACAGGCAAAATATCATAATTGTTTGAAATCATTGTTGCTGCCATTTCAGGAATAATATCTGTCATAACAGCTGTTGTCAAATCATAATTGACAAAATAACGATACAACTTAGTACAGATATAAGTAGCTACTTGTGGTTGCTGAAAAATAATATCAATGTAATTTGAGTATTCGTTTGCACCAGCATTCGGAACAGTGACACTGCCAAAATGTGCTGATAACTGTTTTGTACTCGTATCGTGTAAGAAACTAGTATAAGTAGAAACCGGCGATGTTAATGTTGTACTGCGCAAACCATCAACAATGTAACCAGTTAATATTTTTGCACCAGCAGCCACATCCTCTTCCGTGTAATTTGAATAATCTCCAGGACCAATTTGCGGTCCTTTTCCAATTGTATATAATTCTAATAATTCTCTTGCATAATTTTCATTCGGACTATAAAGTGTGTTCGTTGCACCATTTAAAAACAGCAGCATACATGGATCAATTGTCACATCCTTTACCATTTGTTTAAAATTCCCCAATGCATGTGATCGAAGTAACATGTGATAATTATAGGTCGCTCGAGAATCTGAAACAGCAGTTGCGGAAAAATGATTTTGCCAAAACAAACACATTTTTTCAGCAATACTAACTCCTTCAGTATTTATACGTTTCATAATCCAAGCTGCCAAGGATTTAAGACGTGCGTTTTCAGTTAATTGAGAAGTTGTAACATCTGATGGATAGACACTCGTTATCCAAGTTGTTCCAATTGCTGAAGTCGCATCATTAGAATCATACGTGATTGGATCAGAAATTACCGGTATTTGCAATAAATTCGACACGGTTGTATCCATGCCATCTGCAACTGCATCTAATATTTGTTGATTAGTCGCTCCGAACATTGTTCGACGCAGTAAATGAGCTGCTTCTGCTTTTGTCCATGCACCTGTATAGGGCAACATGCTCAAAGAGACAGGTTCTTCAATCAAGAGATCTGGATTCATGTAGTAAGTTTTAACGAAGCAATTTACAAATATTCAGAATATTACAATTGTTAAATTTGTGATTATTCGGTTAAAAAATCTATATTTCGTTGAAGGCCATCAAATTTTGTTCGCTTTACTGCTGATAGTTTGAAAAGTTCATTAAATACTTCTGATGTTAGTTCTTTCCAATCGTTTTTGTTTAACGAAAGTAATTTATCATTTGGGCTGAAGCGTGGTTCATTATGTTTTTGGGCAAACCTATTCCAGGGACAAACATCTTGACAAACATCACAACCAAATATCCAATTATCCATTTTTCCTTTGAACTCATTAGGAAGAATCGCATCCTTTAGTTCGATTGTCAAATAAGAAATACATTTTGAGCCATCAACAACGTAAGGTTCAACGATTGCATCAGTCGGACAGGCATCAATACAACGTGTGCAAGTGCCACAATAATCCTTGATTGGTCCATCTGCTTCTAATTCCAAATCAATTATTAATTCAGCAATAAAAAAGAAAGAACCCTGTTTCGGATGAATTAAGTTGCTGTTCTTACCAACCCAACCTAAACCTGATTTTTTAGCCCAAGCTTTATCCATGACAGGAGCCGAATCTACAAACACACGGCCGTTTACTTCACCAATTGACGATTGAATGTCACTTAAAAATTCTTTCAACTTGTCTTTAATGACATAATGGTAATCTTCACCAAACGCATATTTTGATAATTTAGGTGCTTCCGGATCTAATTGAACTTCATCGGTGTGATAGTTTAACAACAGTGAAATTACAGACTTCGCGCCATCAACCAATAATCTTGGGTCCAAACGTTTGTCAAAATGGTTCTCCATATAGGACATTTTACCATTATAATTTCGTTTCAACCAAGTTTCAAGGTGATGTGCTTCCTCTTCTAAAAAATCTGCTTTGGAAATACCACAATAAGAAAATCCCAATTCTTGGGCCTTATTTTTAATATACGTTGTATGATTGTTTCGGTGCATATGAGCGTAAACTAAAAAAGTCCACCTTGCACCCAACCTTGATCTTTGCCTAAATGTCTAAAGGCTTTTTCTGTTGCTTTTCGTCCTCTTGAAGTTCGCATTAGGAATCCCTCTTGAATTAAAAAAGGTTCATAAACTTCTTCTAAGGTTCCTGCATTTTCTCCAATAGCCGTCGCAATAGTGGTTAAACCAACCGGTCCGCCATTAAATTTATCAATTATGGCTTTAAGAATACGAATATCCATTTCGTCCAATCCATTCTCGTCCACATTCAATGCTTTTAATGCGAATTCAGTTATCGAATTGTCGATGATACCTGTACCTTTTATCTGAGCAAAATCACGCACTCTTCTCAACAATGCATTTGCAATTCTCGGTGTTCCGCGACTACGACTTGCTATTTTATAAGCAGCATCTTCATCAATCGGAATATTCAACAAACCCGAAGAACGTTCTACAATCGAGGTTAAAGTTTTGGCATCATAATATTCCAAGCGAGAATTTATCCCGAATCGAGCTCTTAACGGTGATGTCAAAAGTCCAGAACGAGTAGTTGCTCCAATTAAAGTAAATGGATTCAATGTGATTTGTACACTGCGGGCATTTGGTCCACTATCAATGAGTATATCAATGCAATAGTCTTCCATCGCTGAATACAAATATTCTTCAACAACTGGGCTTAAACGATGGATTTCATCAATAAAAAGAACATCACCAACATTTAGATTGGTAAGTAGTCCAGCCAAATCTCCCGGTTTATCCAATACAGGACCGCTAGTAACTTTAAAACCAACTCCCAATTCATTTGCAATAATATTCGCTAAAGTTGTTTTACCGAGTCCAGGAGGTCCATGAAGTAAAACATGATCCAACGGTTCTCCTCGCAGAGTTGCCGCTTTAACAAAGATCTCCAAATTCTCAACAACTGAAGGCTGACCTGAGAAATCACTCAAACTTTTTGGGCGTAATACCTTATCATAATCCTGATCGGCATTATTTTCAGCTTCTTCTCTATAGTCAAATGAATCGTCTTCCATCATTGAATCAAATTTATACAAAAATACAAAAGCCTCCTGTCATATGACAGAAGGCTTTCAACAATATTTTATCTATTAGTGCTCCTCTTCTCCTTCAGCTAAAGGAACTATTTGAGGAATAAAATCAACATCTGAACCTGGTTTAGAATAATCATACGGCCATCTGTGTACCGTTGGTAATTCTCCTGGCCAGTTACCGTGAACGTGCTCAACTGGAGTTGTCCATTCAAGTGTATTTGAGTTCCAAGGATTTTGAGGGGCTTTAGGGCCTCTATAAATGCTATAGAAGAAATTGAACAAGAATAAAATTTGGCCTAAAGCAGCTATAATTGCAAAGATTGTAATGATTACATTCAAATCCATCATCATGTCATAAGATCCTGTATCAAATTCATTATAAACAGAGTAATCATAATAACGACGAGGTGCACCTGCTAAACCAACAAAGTGCATTGGGAAGAAAACACCATAAGCTCCTACAATTGTAATCCAGAAATGTGCATAACCTAAACGGGTATTCATCATTTTACCGTACATTTTAGGGAACCAGTGATAAACACCACCAAACATTCCAAATACTGCAGACATACCCATTACAATATGGAAGTGTGCCACAACAAAATAAGTATCATGAATAGTAATGTCCAAAGCAGAATCCGCTAGGATAATACCAGTTACACCACCAGTAATGAATGTAGAAACTAAACCTACAGCAAACAACATAGCTGGAGTCAATACTAACGAACCTTTCCAAAGTGTTGTTAAGTAGTTAAATACTTTTACCGCAGATGGAATTGCAATTAACAATGTTGTAAATACGAAGACGCTACCTAAGAATGGGTTCATCCCTGTTACGAACATATGGTGACCCCAAACAATAAAGGATAAGAAACCAATCGCTAAGATAGATCCAATCATTGCACGATAACCGAAGATTGGCTTGCGAGAATTTGTAGAAATAATCTCTGATGATAAACCTAAGGCTGGTAATAATACAATATATACCTCAGGGTGACCTAAGAACCAGAATAAATGTTGGAACAAAATTGGAGACCCACCGTGGTTTGTCAACATTTCACCACCTACGATGATATCAGATAAGTAGAAAGATGTTCCTGCTAATCTGTCCATAATCAACAACAATGCAGCTGATAATAAAACAGGGAAAGATAAGACTCCTAAAATTGCAGTAACAAAGAATGCCCAAATTGTTAATGGCATACGTGTCATGCTCATTCCTTTTGTACGCAAGTTCAATACAGTTACAATGTAGTTCAAAGATCCAATTAAAGATGAAGCAATGAAAATAGCCATTGAGAACAACCATAATGTCATACCCATTCCAGATCCGCTTACAGCTTGTGGCAACGCAGATAATGGAGGATAAATTGTCCATCCTGCCATTGCTGGTCCTGACTCAACGAATAACGATGTAAGCATCAAAATTGAAGACAAGAAAAAGAACCAATATGAAAGCATGTTCAAGAAACCTGAAGCCATATCTCTAGCTCCTAATTGCAAAGGAATCAACAAGTTCGAGAATGTTCCTGATAATCCACCTGTTAATAAGAAGAATACCATAATTGTTCCATGAATTGTCACCAATCCTAAATACATATCTTCTTTCAATACTCCACCAGGAGCCCAAGTTTCACCCAAAAAGAATGAAAGGAAATCTGAACTCTCACCAGGCCATGCCAATTGGATACGGAACAAAATAGACAATAACATTGCTACTAAACCCATAAATACAGCAGTCATTAAGAACTGCTTACCAATCATTTTATGATCTTGGCTGAAGATATACTTTGAAACGAAACTTTCTTCATGGTGACCATGATCATGATCATGTCCATGTGCGTCGTGATGTCCGTGTGCTTCGTGCGCTACTGCCGCCATTTTATTTCTGTTTAATTATTATTAAATTGATTATTTCGCTGCAACACTTAAAGTATCAACCTTAACTGCTAAACTATCTGCTGGAGCTGCTCCTACCGCTGGTGCAGCTGCTGCTGCCGCCGCTGCGAAATACGCATCTCTAAACGTTTGTTTCTTCTTACCGTTCATCCAAGCTGTATACTCAGATTCAGGTAATACTACTACCATCATTTTCATTTTGTAGTGTGCACCACCACAAATTTTGTTACACATCAACACGTAATTGAACTTCTCATCGTTCTTTTTCTTACGCATATCTTTTGTAGTAACATCTGGAGTAAATTTGAAACGTGTAGTCATTCCAGGTACAGTATTCATTTGAACTCTGAAATGAGGGAAATAAGCTGAGTGAATTACATCTTTTGAACGGAAATTAAACTCATACTCTTTGTTCACACACAAATACAATGTATCTTTCTGAATGATATCATCCCATGCTTGAGCATCAATTTTTGAATTGTGATGTGCTTTCATTTGATATAACAAACGGATTAAACGCTGTTTTCTAGAAAGATCATTTTCCATTTTCTCACGATCCTCAGGAACAAAAATTAACTTTCGATCATTCAATTTTGCTTCCAAAGACTTAATACCAGTTGGACCATTTTCCATATTAAAAATAGCACTATCAATCGTCTCAGTTGTCATCAACGCTAACTCATTGGCATCTGTCGTTAATTTGTAATCAAAACGACCTAAAGTATTATCCGAACCAGAATAACGAGCTGTCCAATCAAATTGTTTAGAAAACAATTCAACACGAATAGATTCCTTTTTTGCATGAGAAGTAGTTTCATTCCAATTTTTCAATCCTAAAATAATGATAACAGCAAGAACACATGCAGGAACAACGGTCCACAACATCTCCAACTTATTATTATGCGGATAATAGAATGCTTTTACACCTGGTTTGCGAACATACTTATATGCAAAGATGAACAACAAAGAATTCGTTAAAAAGAACACCAAAATGATGATAATGAAGTTAAGATTTAATAACCAATCTAACTCTCTACCATGCATTGTAGCAGCATCTCCACGACCTGTCCAACCATACTTATACATTAAATAAATGAAACCTAAGTAGAATAAAATCATGAATGTCAACATCATTTTCGCATTTAAGCGATTATCTCTGTTGCTGATCTCATGTTCACCACGATTTCTCAGTTTAGAAGAAAGTTCATATACACGCACTAACTGTGCAATTGCAATAACTCCTAAAACTATAACGATTAAAGCCACTAATTTACTTCCCATCATTTCTCAATTATCTGTAATAAAACGTTCTTTTTAGATTTCGTGGTGAATACTTTCGTCCAAGAATGGATGATTCACCGGTGTTAAAGGTGCCTTTGTAAGGTTATTTAATATAACGCGAATAAAGAAACCTGCAACTAATACTGCCATACCTATTTCTAAGAACCCAATCTTAGCGCTTTGACCTAATGACCCTGCCGACACCATCATGTATACATCCAACCAATGACCTATTAGAATAATTACCCCTACGAACGATAAAATTCCAGCATTTCTTTTAGCATCTCTCGACATTAAGATTAACATTGGGAAAGCAAAATTAATTAAGAACGTACCAAAGTACATTACTTTATAATGCTCAATTCTTGTAATATAGTATACCACTTCCTCACCGATATTCGCGTACCAAATCAACATGAATTGTGAGAACCACAAATATGACCACAAGAAAGAAGTTGCAAAAGTCCATTTTCCTAAATCGTGAATGTGACTATCGTTAACCTTTGGTAAATAACCCAATTTTTTTAAATACAATGTCAACATAACTAAAACAGTCATTGTTGATACCCACATTCCAGCGAAAGTATACCATCCAAACAATGTTGAGAACCAGTGAACATCAATTGACATCAACCAATCCCAAGCTGAAGTTGAACTAAATACTGCAAAGAATACAAGGAATGTAGCTGCTTTTCTATAGTTTTTGAAGTGTAAATCAGTACCACCAATTCGATCTTCTTCTATGGAACGCATTCTAAAACCACGCAAGAACAAATAATATACAGCCATATAAACTACTGTACGAATCCAAAAGAAAATTGGATTTAGATAGGCAGCTTTACCAGCAATAATACTATCATAATGATGTGTCCCTTCTGTTGTATATTCTGGATCCATCCATAAATAAATATGCGCACCTTTCATGAAAGTAATTGTCAAAAGTGTAAGTGCAAGCATAGCCATACCATAAGGTAAGTATCCTGCAACAGCTTCAATTACTCTTTTTACAGATGCATACCATCCCGTTTCAGTCGCATATTGTAATGCTAAGAAAAACAACGCTCCCAAACCAATAGCAAAAAAGAAGAAGCTATTGATCAAACCATTTGTTAAAAGACGTGTTTCAAAATGATGTTCATTCATACTTGTAAAAACACCAATCGCTGTAAACAAAAGGCCAATCACCATCAATGATGTTGTGAAAACCTTTGCTTTATTTGATATAGAGAATTCCATCTTATCTAGTTATTCAGATTATTATAATTGTTTAGTTGAATCAGCAACAACTGGTGCCGCAACTGCAGTTGGCAGACCATTTGCATCAAACGATCCATAAGCTGGGTTTTGGAACTTTCTAATGTAATGTACCAAAGTCCAAATTTCTTTCTTATTCAATTGAGATGCATGACCACCCATGGCTCCTTTACCGTAATAAATAGAGTAAAAAATCTGTCCATCAGACAAAGACGCTTTATCAGCATAGTTAGGCACACCCGCATAAGCTCCACTTGCAACCATAGGTCCGTTTCCATCACCTTTTTCACCATGACAGTGCTGACACATAGAAGTAAATAACTCTTTACCTTTTTTCAATGTTGCTTCAGCATTTTCAGCAGTTAATTTTAAAGGATTCATATCAGCAACAGCCAAAGCATATTCATCTTGAAGCGAAAACTCATATCCAAATAGACCATGTGTTTCTTTAAAAGCAATATTTGGCTTTCTAAAGTATGGCAACATTAAACTTACCGTTGCAGAATCAGTTCCATAATATGGAACAGTTCCTGATGGAGGAGTCATTGCAGATAACTTCATTTTAGCGTCCATATTTTCTGCACCTCTAATTTCACCGTAGTCAACATATGGTTCAATTGCTGGAGATCGATACATGTCTGGCATATATTCCAATCCTGAACTGTCACCACTTGCAGAACACGCGCCCAATATCAAGGTTGAAACCGCGATAACTGCTAAACTTGCTAGTGCCTTAAATTTAATTTTCATCTGTCTCTTCAATTTATTTTGTCAGACGGAACTTCGTTTCCGAAGCTACATGGCAAACTATTTAATTTCTTTTTGATCTAATTCGATTAAACCTGTTTCTTTCAACATTCCTTCCAATTCATCAGAAGTAAATTTATCGTTTTCAGAAAGTCTAATTTCTATAACGAATTTATCATCTGTTGTTCTTGGATCAGGATTTTGAGCTGGCATTCCAGGTAATGTTTTATTTCTTAATAAATAAGTAATTGCCATACCGTGTGCAGCACACAAAACTGTAAACTCAAACGTAATTGGAATAAACGCCAACATATTGTCTAAGTATGAAAAGTTTGGTTTACCACCAATGTTCATCGGCCAGTCAACAACCATAAAGAAACGCATTCCAATTGTTGCTAATAACAAACCTGTAAGACCATATAAAAAGGCCATGATACCCAAACGTGTATTTTTAATTCCAATAATTGGATCGATACCGTGAATTGGGAACGGAGAAAATACCTCCGAAATTTTAACACCTTTTGCGACTAATTTCTTTGCGCCATCTTTTAGCACATCGTCATCGTCGTACATTGCATATATAACTTTCTCTGCCATGTCCTAAATATTAATGGTTTGAATGACTTTCTTCTGAATGATCGTGGTGATCTGGAGCATTTTTGTATGACTCTCCAGATGACTTCAAAATTGTTTTTACCTCATTCAACGCCAATACAGGGAAGTAACGAGCAAACAATAAGAAGAACACGAAGAATAATCCAATCGTTCCAACATATACACCTAAATCGATGTGACTTGGGTAATGCATACTCCATGCACCAGGAATGTAATCACGGTGAATTGAAGTAACGATAATTACATAACGCTCAAACCACATCCCGATATTTACAACAATTGAAATAATGAATGTAAACAACAAACTTCTTCTCAATTTACGGAACCACATCAACTGTGGAGAAATAACGTTACATGTCATCATTGACCAGTAAGCCCACCAGTATGGTCCAGTAGCACGGTTAATGAATGCGTATGATTCATACTCAACTCCTGAATACCAAGAGATAAATAACTCTGTAATATAAGCAGTACCAACAATCGAACCTGTTACCATGATTACGATGTTCATGTACTCAACGTGTTTTGTATGAATGTATGCTTCAAGACCCATTGCTTTACGCATAATCAACATTAACGTTTGTACCATCGCGAATCCAGAGAATACGGCTCCCGCAACGAAATATGGAGGGAAGATTGTAGTATGCCATCCAGGAATAACCGATGTAGCAAAGTCAAATGATACAATCGAGTGAACCGAGAATACAAGTGGCGTAGCCAAACCTGCTAAAACCAATGAAACTAATTCGAAACGATTCCAATGTTTAGCTCTACCAGACCAACCGAATGATAAAATAGAATACATTTTTTTCGCAACCGGCTTTTTAGCTCTATCACGAATAGTAGCGAAATCCGGAATCAAACCAATATACCAGAATACCAAAGAAACTGAAAGATAAGTTGAAATCGCGAATACGTCCCATAACAATGGAGAGTTAAAGTTAACCCATAAAGAACCAAATTGATTTGGTAATGGAAGTGTCCAGTAACCAACCCATAAACGACCCATGTGAATTAACGGAAACAAACCTGCCATGAATACGGCGAAAATTGTCATCGCTTCTGCAGAACGGTTAATCGCCATTCTCCATTTTTGACGGAACAATAACAATACTGCTGAGATAAGAGTACCAGCGTGACCAATACCTACCCACCAAACGAAGTTAGTAATATCCCAAGCCCATCCAATGGTTTTGTTCAATCCCCAAACTCCAATACCCGTACCAAGTAGATATAGAATACATCCTACACCGTACAAACCAATAATCAAGGCGATCCCAAAAAGGATATACCACATTCTTGGCGCTTTGTCCTCAATCGGTCGACAAACATCTTCTGTGATGTCGTGATAGGTCTTGTGACCTAAAATGAGGGGTTCTCTAATTGCTGCTTCTTTATGCATTACAACCGAATTTATTCAATTAATGATTTTTCTTATCTGCATGTTTCGCCTCACCATGGTGCTCTTCCGATACCTGTAATTTAGCTAACACATCATTTTTCTCGTTACGTACTTTCACTTTGTACCAAACATTTGGCTTCACACCAACTTCTTCTAAAGCTTGATAAGAACGAGTATCTTCTGAACTTGATCTAACCATAGATTTCAAGTCGTTCCAGTCTCCAACAATAATTGCATTTGTAGGACATGCATCAGCACAAGCTGAAACGAAGTCTCCATCAACTACTGGTCTTCCTTCTTTCTTAGCATCTAACTTACCAGCTTGGATACGTTGAACACAGAAAGAACATTTTTCCATTACACCACGTGTACGAACAGTTACATCTGGATTTAATACCATTCTTCCTAAATCATCTTGTGCAGGATTCACTTCAGTGAATTTTTTGTAAGATGGATAGTTGAACCAGTTGAATCGACGAACTTTATAAGGACAGTTGTTTGCACAATATCTTGTACCAATACATCTGTTGTATGCCATTTGGTTTAATCCTTCATTACTGTGTGTTGTAGCCGCAACTGGACAAACTGTTTCACAAGGTGCGTGATTACAGTGGTGACACATCATTGGCATGTGAACAACACGTGGATTAACCGCAGCTACTTCAGCAGCTGTAAAATTGAAATCATCTCCGTCTTTTTTCGTTCCTGGAACAACTTCTTCGTCAGATGCGAAGTAACGATCGATACGCAACCAGTGCATTTCACGACCTCTTCTAATTTCATCTTTACCAACGACTGGAACGTTATTTTCAGATTGACAAGCAATCAAACATGCACCACAACCGATACAAGAAGACAAATCTACTGTCATTCCCCATCTGTGACCAATGTTTTCAACTGGATGTGCATCCCACAAATCGAACTCACTCATTGGAGCCTCAATGTGATTTCCTTCAGCATCCATTTTCTGCAACATGTGCGGAGGATTAAATGCCTCTCTATCACCAGCTTTATAAATATCTAAAGTAGTTTCACGAACAATTGAGTAACGACCCATCACTGTGTGATGAATTTGAGTTGCTGCAATTGGATAAGTACCATCCACTTTCGTAATGCTACCAGAAACATTAAAGGCTAATGTTCCATTGTCATTTTGTACGAATTGGAAAGCATTTGCTCCAATAGGAGCTGGTTTACCATCTTCAGTTGTTGCAGTACCGCCATATTCCTTCGTTTGGAATGCAGCTTTACCGATGTTTTCACCGTTTGCTCCTCGTCCATAACCCAATGCAATACCAACAGTACCTGGTGCTTGACCTGGCAAAGGATAAACAGGTAAAGTTAACTCAGCAGAACCAACTTTAACTTTCGCTAAACTCAAACCATGTTCTTGATCGTAAGTTGTAGCATAACCTTCCATTTCTGAAGGATTCATTGTAATGTAGTTGTCCCAAGTAACTTTTGTCATTGGATCTGGTAACTCTTGTAACCATGGGTTATTTGCTTGAGTTCCAATACCAATACCAGCTTTTTGATACAACACAACTTCTAAACCGTTTCCTTTTGGAAGGTTAGTGTATGCTGAATCTTTAAATGTTAAAGGTACTAATGGTGCCATTGGCGTCATTTCAACACAACTGTTGTGAACTGCCATGCTCCAATATGTATGGAAATCTGCGTATTTCGTTTGAGATGGGAATCCGTATGTTTCCCATGTTTTACGAATATAATCGTAAGCAACTTTCGAATCTTTACCAGCACGATTTGCTTTACCACCCCAAACCAAAATTGATTCTAAAGCTGAAGCTGTGTTGAATAAAGGGCGAATTGTTGGTTGAGCAACTGCATATTCACTAGCTTTCGCATTGTAATCGTTCCATCCTTCTAACGCGTGGTGATCCGGAGCAACATATTTACAATTTGAAGCTGTTTCATCTGCGTGAGAAGCAAATGATACAGTTGTTTTAATTTTAGCTAATGCTTCACCGAATTTTTTACCGTTTGCCAATGTGTAAACTGGATTAACTCCTAAGAACACAACTGCATCTGGACCTTTTCCAGCAATTACATCGCTCACAAACTTGTTCATTTTTGCATCTTCCGATTTGAACAAGTTAATTGGATTATTTAAATTCAATGTTGAAGAATAAGCTCCTAAAACATTGTTTAATTTATTTACTAATAATTGAACTCCTTTGTTATTAGAATCAGAAACAACAATTGAGTCAGCTTTAGAAGCTTTCAATGATTTGATTGCCTCGTCTGCAATTGCTTTTACCTCTTTCGATAAGTCTGAAGCAACACCGGTTGAAACTCCGAAACCTTTTAACAAGTATGATAATACAGCAGCTTGTTGTGAAGGTTTAATCATTCCACGGTAGTCAGCATTTGAACCAGTCACTGACATCATTGACTCGAATTGGAAATGTTTAGACATCCATTCACCTGAAGGATTTCTACGTGTTCCATATTGAGTAGCAAATTGTGTTGGCAATAACCAAGAATTCAAGAAGTCCGCACCAACACTAACAATGGTTTTAGCCTTAGAGAAATCATAATCTGGAATTAACTCAACTCCGAATGAATCTTTATTTGCCAAACGTATACCAGCGTAAGATACCGCATCGTATTGTATGTGCTCAAATTTAGCTGGATTTTCAACTGCTCCAAGTGAAGCTGCTAATTCACCAATTGCCATTCCTAAAGAAGGACTAATAACTGTATTTGAAACTAAAACTACTCTTTTCGCTGCTTTTAAACCGGCTTTAACACCATCATCAACTTTTGTCCAAGATTTTCCTTGACCATCAATTGTTGGTTCTTGCATACGAGCTGAATCATACAATCCTAAAACAGATGCAATGATTTGTGCGTTTGTCCCTCCAGAAGTAAAACCGAAGTCTTTATTTCCTTTGATATAAATTGGTCGACCTTCACGTGTTTTTACCAAAATGCTCGCATAAGACACACCATCATAGTATGTAGAAGCGTACCAAGTTGGCATCCCTGGAATAACATTCTCAGGTTTATTAACGTAAGGAATTGCTTTTGTAACTGGAGCCTCACACGCCGCAACAGTAGCTGCTGCAACACTGAAACCTAAAAACTTCAAGAAATCACGACGTGCCGTTGATGTTTCTTTTAAGTTCTCGTCACCCAAGAATTCATCTACCGACATTTGCGTCGGAAACTCTTGATCCTTTGAATTTAGGAATTCTGGAGTCTCTCTTAATTCTTCAAGACCTTTCCAATATTTTCTTGTCATTCCCATATGCTTATTATGACTTCTTCGATTCGTTAATTAATAGTGACATTTTGCACATTCCCAACCACCAAGTTCAGCTACAGATACTTTACCATCTTCAAGGTATTTCTCATATAATTTCTTGTCGTTGTTCAACAAACGTTTGTGAATTTCATTGTAATATCCATCGTTTTTAGTATCGATACCACCTGTAGAAATTTCTTTCTCAGCATGACATTCAATACACCATCCCATTGTCATTGTTGGTTTTGTCAACGGAATATTTCCTTCGATTTTATTCAACTCTTCAACTGGCCACACTTTTTGAGTTTCCACTTGTTTTGTCATATCACCGTGACATTGTTTACAATCAACACCACCAACTACTACGTGTTGAGAGTGGTTGAAGTATACGTGATCAGGTAAAACGTGAACTTTGTTCCAAACAATTGGTTTTGTTTTTCCAGTATAAGAACCAGCACCTTCAGGATTCCATCCTGCTGCTTCGTAAATTTTAGCAATTTGCTCTTGTTGAGCAGGTGTACGACCATTGATTTGTTTGTGACAGTTCATACAAACATTCACTGAAGGAATTCCAGCAGTTTTAGATTTTGTTACAGAACTGTGACAATATTTACAATCGATTCCATTCGTACCAGTGTGAATTGCGTGAGGGAAAGCAATTGGTTGAGATGGTTGATAATTTTCAACAACACCAATGCTGTAAAGTCCCAAGAACAATGTTACAACCACTCCGATTACAACTACTAAAGAAGCCAAACCAACATATAAACGGTATTTCCATGCCCAAGATTTCAACTCTTCTGCATAAGACATTCCTTCATTTAATGGTTCACCTGCCTCATCAGCTGCTGCGAATTTCAATTGGCGACGAACACCTCCGACAGCCAAAATAATTGTAACGAAGATAACTCCTAAAATCAACCAAATCCATCCGTTAGATGTTTCTTCAGTTGTTCCAGCAGCATCTGTTGGAGCACCAGCTTCACCTGTTGCACCTGCGTCACCTGCACCAGCAGCTGCTGGATCTGGCTGAGCATCAACCCAGTCCATAATTGCGTCAATGTCCTCTTTTTTCAAATCTGGGAACGCACTCATCGCCGATGGCGACCAAGTCGAAACAGTTTGAGCATAAGGGTCACTTGCCGCAGCAGTTTGCCAATTGTTTACCCATTGATAGATTGACCCTTCCTTGGCTCCGCCATCCGTCCATTTCTGACGAACTTGGAAAAGCTTCGGTCCAGTACTATTCTTGTGGGGTTGGTGACAGCTAGCACATTTCGATTTGAAAAGAGCATCACCTTGAGCGTACGTTGTGAATGATCCAGTCGCTAACACAATCGTTAGAGCGCTGAAACACCAATTTCTAAAGTTTCTAAACATCTGACTTCTAGATATTTTCATGTAAACTACTGTAAGTCTATCGTCAAAAAAACGGTATTTGACGGAAGCAAATTTAGAAGAATCACTGTATTCTATGACAGTTTTATGACAATTTTAATCGAGAATACTGTAATTTAAATTCATTCTAAATAAGGATAATCCACTAATCCCTGATTTGTATTGATTTAACAAATTTTATGAACCTTGAATTACAAGCATATTTTAAACAATCTGCTAATACCACGCAAGATTTTTTACATTTGCATAAAATGATTTGAAATGAAAGCTGCAACTGTATTATTATCTTTTGGAATTCTTACAAATTCTGCAATTGCTCAAACAGGAAATGTTGAGATAATTAAAGATACGAGAATTGATGCTTTGGTAAAAAAACAAGGCATGGTAATTCCACCAGCCACTTCCCCTCAAATTGTCGGATATCGCGTCCAACTATTCTTTGATTCCGATCGTAAATTGGTAGATGAAGCAAGAAGCAAATTCATTGCGGCATACCCAAAAGTCGATTCTTACATTGTCTTTACGGCTCCTAACTATGTTTTGAAGGTTGGTGACTTTCGCACCGAGCTAGAAGCAGAACGAATCAAAGACAATTTATTTGTGAATTTCCCTACTAGCTTTATTGTAAAGGAATTGATCAATTTACCTCGTATCGACCAAGATTAAGGATTATTGTATTAACTGCTTTTGCTCCAGTTGAAACAGCTCCTTGGATTAAATATCCTCCAGTTGGTGCATCCCAGTCCAACATTTCACCTACACAATAAAAATTCGGGAGTTTACTAAATTCAAAATTCTCGTCGATTTCATTTAAAGCTATTCCCCCAACTGTGGAAATAACCTCATCAATTGGTCGTAAACCAATAACTGGTAATTGAAACGATTTAAGATGCTTTGCCAATTTTTCAGCGTTTATAAACTCTTCCTTTGAAACAGCATTTTTGATCCAATGAATGGCAATTTTTGAAAGTTTCAAGTTTTTTAATCCTTCGGTCGTATTCTTAGAGTTTTGCAAACGTTTCACAATATCTAGCTCAGTAAGTGATGGTTTAAAATCAATAGCTATTTTATGACCATTTCTGAAATCACGATTCATTGCATATGCCGGAGCTCCTTCTAAACCGTAACGGGTTAAAACTACATCTCCCGATTTTGCATATTTCGTCGAAAACAAACAACAATTCTTTATGTGACTTCCTTCCAATTCTTCAAAAAGAAAACTTGAATCCAACACTAAACCACTATTACTCGATTCAAATGGAATACATTTTATGTTCTTTTTTGCAAAGATTTCAAACCAATCTCCTAATGAACCCGTTTGCTGCCATGATCCACCTCCTAAAGCGAATATTTTTGCATCTGCCTCAATCATTAATTGACCTTTTTTAGTTTCAAATAGCAGATTCAGGTTTTCAATTTCGATTAACTTATGTTCGAAGTGAAACTTTGCACCTTTAGACCTTAAATAAATCAGCCAGGCATTCAGTACTTCTATCGGTTTAATTCCTTTTTTGGGGAAAATCTTTCCCGAAGAACCTATAAATGTTTCGATTCCAATTTTTGCGAGAAAATCGATGAAATTTTGAGGAGTATAAAAACGAACTGCATTTTTAAGAAGCTCACTATCATATTTATTACAAAATGATTCGAGTTCTTCCGCATTGGTCAAATTAAAACCACCGTGTCCAGCAACCAAAAACTTACGTGCTGGAGCTTTTTTATGATCGTAAAATTGAACATCAAAACCGTTTTCTACGAGCAAGGTTCCCGCCATTAAAGCAGCAGGACCAGTTCCAACGATTGCAATACTTCCCTTTTTCATTTGGTCAAATTTAAGGACAAGTTTCACGAATAGCGAATCGGTTTAATATATTTGCAGTATGAATGAACAATTCGGCAAGGAATACAAGCTGTGTAGTCAAAAAATAATCGATACCATTTTCATTGAAAAGAAAAGTGTTAAGGCCTACCCGTTTGTATTATCCTATTTAGAATTACCATTGCCGAACTCCTCACCTTTTCAAATTACTGTTTCCGTTCCAAAGCGAATTTTCAAAAAAGCGCACGATCGAAATCGAATTAAACGATTGATGCGTGAATGTATTCGAAAGAATAAATTAAATTTAGAACCGTTTTTAGTAGATAATAAGAAACAAGTGGCACTATTTATGATTTATACTGCCCGCGAAGAACTCACAATTGAACTTCTTCAAAAAAAAACAAAACAACTTTTCAAACAATTGATCGATGAACTATCAAAAGACACAAAAAACTAATTCAATGCGTCGTATTCTATTAAGTTTTGGTTTTGCCTTTACATTTATTGCGAATCTAAGTGCTCAAAGCAATGGATTTGAAGTCATAAAAAATATGGAGTTGATGGATCAAATCTATCAACATCTTGAAATGTATTATGTTGACGAACCTCAAACTGGTAAATTATCGAAAGTTGGAATTGATGCCATGTTAAAGGAATTAGACCCTTACACAGTGTATTATCATGAATCAAACATTGAAGATTATCGTTTGATGACCACAGGACAATACGGTGGAATTGGGTCCTTGATTCGTAAAATCGGTGAATTCACCTATATCGCTGAACCTTACGAAGGAAATCCTGCTGAAAAAGCTGGTTTGAAAGCGGGAGACAAAATCATTTCAATTGATGGAAAAACAATGATTGGCATTCCATCTGATGATGTTTCTAATTCATTGAAAGGTCCAAAGGGAACAACAATCGAAATTGAAGTTGAACGTGAAAACGAAGGGAAAAAGAAAATTTCTGTAACACGCGATGAAATTAAACTTCCAGATGTGCCCTATTCAGGAATGTTAAACGAAACTGTTGGTTATATCAAATTGAACAGTTTTACGAATACAGCATCTTCAGATGTGAAAGCAGCTTTTGTTGATTTGAAAGCGAAAGGTATGACTGAATTAGTTCTTGATTTGCGCGGAAACGGCGGTGGATTATTGATTGAAGCTGTAAAAATTGTCAATTTGTTTGTTAAAAAGGATCAAGTTGTTGTAACTACAAAAGGTCGTGTTGAAGAAGAAAATCGCACCTATAAAACAATGGAAGCACCCTTGGATATGACAATTCCGTTAACAGTTTTGATTGATGAAGGATCAGCTTCTGCAAGTGAAATTGTTGCAGGAAGTATTCAAGATTTAGATCGCGGTGTAATTATCGGAACAACATCCTATGGAAAAGGTTTGGTTCAACGTACATACGATTTAAAGTATGGATCTAAAGTTAAATTGACCATTGCAAAATACTATACACCTTCTGGAAGATGTGTTCAACGTTTGGAATACTACGAACGTGAAGACGGTCAAAAACCAAAAGAAATTGCGGACTCATTATTAAAAGTATTCAAAACAAAAAATGGACGTGAGGTAATTGATGGACGTGGAATTGAGCCAGATGTTGAAATTGAAGAAAAAGAATTGAGCCGATTAACAGGAACAATCTATGCCAATAATTTACTTTTCAATTACGCAACGAAATATGCTTCGTCACACCCGACAATTGCAGCGGCAAAAACGTTTGCACTGAGTGATGATGAATATGAAGCCTTCAAAGTATACGTTTTAAAAGAAGAATTCACGTATTCAACTGCTTCTGAAGAAATGTTAAAGAAAATGAAAGAAACAGCTGAAGAAGAAGGATTTTACGGTGATTCAAAAGCTGAATACGACGCATTAATGGCAAAAGTTGTACCGTCAAAAGAACGCGACTTAGAGAAATTCAAAAGCGAAATCAAAATGCTGTTAGAAAACGAAATTGTATCGCGCTATTATTACCAAAAAGGTCGCGCTGAAAACTCCTTTATATCAGACGATTATATTAAAAAGGCATTGGATATTTTAAAAAACAAAGTAGAATACAATACTATTTTGGGGAATTAATCGTTAGTACTTTACCCAAAACAAACTACTTATGTTGAACCGATTTTTCGGTACGAATTTTCACACCTATTTCCATTTATTCGGAATTAGCGCTTTTGCGGTTGGACTTCCAACCAGTAAAGTGATTTTGTCGTTGGCGTCAATGTTGCTTCTGTTGAATCTACTATTGGAAGCAGACTTTAAAACATATTGGAAAAATATCCGATCGAATCGTTTGTTTCTTGTATTGTTTGCGTTTTGGAGTTTACATCTTGTCACGCTAATTTGGACAGAAGATTTTGCTTATGCATCGAATGACATTCGCATTAAAGTAACTTTACTTCTGATTCCATTAATCTTAGTTGCCAAACCAATCCAACTTCAAAAACACCTCCTATTTCCTTTTCTGTTTTTTCTTGCAAGCTTGTTAGTTACTTCAGCATACAATTACGCTTGCTACAATCACTGGATTGGAAATCACTTATACGATGACATTCGTGGATTATCACTTTTCGGATCTCATATTCGATATGGAATTCTCATTGCGATGGGTGCAGGAATTAGTTTGTATTATTTTCATGTGAACAATGGATTGGTGAAAGTAGTTTTTCTTGTTTTGTTTTGCTGGTTAAGTTATTACACTTATTATTCTCAAATCATTTCTGGAGTTGTTGCTTTGCTTGTTGTGATAACGTGTTATGTCCTCTTTATCATTTTCAATTATTCAAAACGTTTAGGCTGGTTTTCAATTGGTATAACAGCAATTTTGTTTGTTTTAACCCTTGTTCTTTTGTTTTCAGGTTCACCGAATGAACGACTTGATTCAAACTATTTGGCAGTTGGGAATAACGCTCTTACAAAATCTGGAAATCCTTACACACCACTTTTCAATGCGGATGGAACAGTAAACAAAAAACCGATCTTCATCAATGTTTGTGAGCCGGAATTAAACCAAGAATGGAAAAAACGTTCAAAATACGATATTGATGGCCTTGATGATCGCAAGCAAGCAATTCGATTTACCATTCTACGTTACATGACTTCTAAAAAATTGAACAAAGATTCTGTTGGCTTCAGTTCATTGAGCAATCAAGATATTCGAAACATTGAACGGGGCATTGGCTCAATTCAAGAAAGTGGAAACGGGCTTTTTTCGCGCGTTGATGGAATTAAATTTCAATTGCGTCACAACGAGAATCCAAACGGGCATTCATTGCTGCAACGAATCGCATATTGGAAAGCTGGAATCGAAATTATTAAGAACAATTGGATTTTGGGCGTTGGAACGGGCGATGTACAACTTGCATTTAATGCAGAATACGAACGAAGTCATTCACAACTACTACCTGAAAACAGATTAAGAGCACACAACTCCTATTTAACGAGCTGGATAAGTTTTGGAATACTTGGAATCACTTTCTTTCTTTTGATGATTTTCCTTTACTTAAAATGGCAAATAAACGAACAGAACTTGATTGGAATTATGTTCATTCTCGTCGCAATGAGCACTTTCTTAATTGAAGACACCTTAGAAACACAGATGGGTGTAAGCTTTTTTGCTTTCTTTTATGGAATGTTTGCTTCGAAGCGAATTAGTTCCCTTTCTTAAAGATATTCCCAACCTCTTTACCGATTTTTTGAATTGCCTCAACCCCTTTGGTGATTGCACTACCATCAATATCTTCGTAGTTACCAAACATGTTTTCCACAATGCTTTGAGATGGATAAATTAAAATCGTATCATTTTCTGGAAATGCTTTTTCTAATTTTCCTGGGAATGAATCTATACCTGTCGCATAAGAAATCCCTCCATTGCGAGCAGAACAGAAAATCAATAAGTCAGTATCTGATTTCTTCTGATTCAACAAAAAGAAATCGTCTATTTCCTCAATTTCAATAAGTTTCGTTTCAATAGAAATCCTGTTTGCCTCAGCAACTTTCACCCATCTTTCAAATGTTGCAGGCGTAGCAAATAATTCAAGTTTAATGTTCAACTCTTTTCCAAGACGCAAAAGGCGCTCAACCCATAAAGCGAAACTACTTTCTAATTCTGCCATAGGTGGTGCCACAACAATAATCTTATTGTGTGAAACAAATGGTTTATCAAATTGACAGAAGAAAATAGTTTTATCACACACATCCAATAAATGTTCGCGATCATCTCCAACAATCCTCTTTAATAAGTTCATTTTTCGATTGTCATTCAACACAACAATATCTGTTACCAACTCTTTGGAAACACGCGAAATACCAGAAGATAAATTATGGTCAATAGTTGCAATCGTGTTGATTTTTGCTTCATGCCCAGAGAAATGTTTCACAATTTCCTCCAAGGATTTGCGTGATTTACGAATCATTCGTTCCGCATCCTCATTATTCGGATAAACACTTACAACAGAAATTGGGTTAATCACTTTTGGGTCTGAAACCATCAATGCAAAATCCAACAACGATTCATTTCCTTTCAATTCGTTCATCGAAACCAATAAGTGCTTGTTACGAAGACGTGTTTCTGTATGATCATCATCTCCCTTTTCCGCAATTTCAATCAACAAACGTTTACCTGCGTTTTCAGTCACAAAAGATGCAACCATACACGTAAACAAAATCAAAAGAACTGTTCCGTTGACAATATTAATATCCAAAATTTTGTTTTGGAAACCGACCATGATAATTGCTAATGTTGCAGCGGCATGTGATGTACTCAATCCAAAGATAATTTGTCTCTCTGTACCAGTCATTTTAAAAATTTTCTGGGTAATAAAGGCAGCCAACCATTTACTTATAATTGCAAATCCTGTTAAAACACCAGCAATAACTAATGGCCATGTACCTGTAAAAAACACTTTGTAGTCTACCACCATTCCAACAAAAATTAAGAAGAATGGAATAAACAACGAACTTCCAATGAACTCTACACGATTCATCAAAATTGAATTGTGAGGAATTAAGCGATTCAACACCAATCCGGCAACGAAAGCACCAATGATGTGTTCGACACCAGCAACTTCCGCTAAGAAGGCAGCAAAAAAGACAATTGAAAGTACAAAAATGTATTGTGACGATTTCTCACTATCCAATTTACTAAAAAACCAACGAGCCACTTTTGGAATTAAGAAGAACATGATTCCTGAGAAAATTGTAAGAGACGTAATCAAACGCAACCAAAATGCTCCATCTAAATTACCTTGTGCCGAACTTGTAATTACCGCAAGAATTATCAATACAGCTGTATCAGTCAATATTGTTCCACCTATCGTGATGGCAACAGCTTTGTTCTTCGTTAATCCAAATTTCGAAACAATTGGATAGGCCACTAATGTGTGTGTTGCAAACATACTCGCTGTTAACCAACTTGCAGTTTGACTCAAATGCAAACCATAATAACACAACGGAAAACCAAGAGCAATCGGAACAAAGAACGTTAATGCGCCAAACGTGACACTTTTCTTTAAGTATTTTTTGAATTCGTTCATGTCAAGCTCCAAACCAGCCATGAACATGATATATAATAAACCAATTGTAGAGAACAACTTAATTGATCCTTCAGCCTTCATGTGTTCTGGACCAATCAATCCAAGTCCATGAGGCCCAATTATTACTCCAGAAATAATTAATCCAATAATCGCTGGAATCTTGACCTTCCTCAATACAATCGGAGATAACAAGATAATAAAAAGCAAAAGTGAAAAAACTAAAACAGGATTTTTCAGAGGCAAATGAAACTCAGAAAGAAGGTGCTCAAAAAAATAGTTCATCTGCCAATAATTAAGTTTGAGAACAAAGATAATTGTTTCATTTTATTTTAGATGCCTTTCAAATTAATGATACGATGAAATAACCTATCTTTGCAAAAATTATTTTCAATGCGTTTCGAACTCACCAAAGACTTTCTTGAAATACTTCGTCTAAAAATAGGGGAGCAGGATGTCTTTTGGATTCGCGAAAACATTTTAGAATTGCACTTTGCTGATATCGCAGAAATTCTCGATAAACTTTCCAACGAAGAAGCGAAATACATCTATTTCCAATTGGAAGAAGAGGTTCAGGCGGATGTATTGATGGAGTTGGAAGAGGAAGTGCGAGATCGTTTCTTAGCTTCCCTTTCTTCTAAAGAAATTGCTGACCAGTTAGAGAATTTGGATTCCGATGATGCTGCCGACATTCTTGGTGATTTATCCGACGAACAAATTCAGGAAGTCATTTCTCAAATGGAGGATGATGAAGCTGCGGAAGACATTGTCGACTTATTAAATTACGACGAAGATACTGCCGGTGGTTTGATGCAGAAAGAGTTCATTCAAGCAAAACTGGATTGGCCAGTAGATCGTTGCTTAGTTGAATTGCGCCGTCAAGCCGAAGATGTAGAAAAAGTATATACGATATATGTCGTTGATGATTTCAATAAATTAGTAGGTGTTTTATCATTAAAACGCTTGTTGTTTGCCTCGCCAAAAACGAAAATAGTCGACTTATACCAAGGAAAAAATATCATTTCTGTCAAAACTTCCGATGATAGTGAAGCTGTTGCGAAAGTGATGGAAAAATACGATTTGGTTTCGGTTCCTGTTGTCGATTTACAAAACAAATTGGTTGGTCGAATTACCTTGGATGACGTTGTCGATGTCATTAAAGAAGAGGCTGACAAAGATTTCCAATTGGCTTCGGGTATCTCTGAACGTATTGAGTCAACTTTTAGTGTTTGGCGTATCACACGAGCGCGCATTCCTTGGTTGATCATTGCCATGTTGGGCGGAACCTTAGGCGCACAAGTAATTGCAAGCTTTGAAGGCGGAATCACAAAAGTTCCTGCGCTCGCCTTTTTCATTCCTCTGATTACAGCGATGGGAGGAAATGTTGGAGTTCAGTCATCTGCGATTGTTGTGCAATCACTTGCTAAAGGAAACGACCAATTTGGAAGTATTTTACAGAAATTATCGAAAGAAGCCATTGTCGCATTGGTGAATGGATTGCTATTATCCAGTATGATTTTCGGAATTGCGTATTACTTCGAAAATGCGACTTTAGGAATGGTGGTTAGTATTTCCTTGTTCACCGTAATTATCTTCGCTGCCATCTTCGGAACACTGATTCCGTTGGTATTGAATCACTACAAAATTGATCCCGCTTTGGCAACAGGTCCATTCGTTACTACCTTAAACGATATCGTAGGTTTGTTTATCTACTTCACAGTTGGGATGTTATTATACCATATTTAGATAGTAGAAGTTAGATAATAGAGATTAGGATATTACTTCCCTCATTTTTTTCCGTTTCTTTAAGTAACAATTCCTCTTTATAAACATACTTTTTCTAGATACAGTTCATCTTTATCATGTCAAGCAGCTTTAAAATTATCTTGATAACAATAAAAAAAAGAATTACCTTTAAGTTTATGGAAATCAAATTTCAATCGAAACAGGAAAGTAACAAACAACAAGCTGAAGCTTTTTTAGCTTTAAGTCCAATTGATCGTTTTGTAGAATTTATGAAGCTTTCCAATCAAGTATTGAAATTTCCAAGAAAATCCTTCGAAGAAAAGTCAAACAATTTGATTCTAGAATTGAAAAGAAATGCTTGAAGGTTGGGATTCTAATATTGTTTCATTCATTGAACAATGTAATAAACACAGTGTTCGAATGCTCATGGTTGGCGGTGGTGCTGTTAATTTTCATGGTTATCAAAGACATTCAGCGGATGTGGATTTTTGGTTAGATACTTCTTCTACAAATCTCGAAAAGTTAATTATTGCGCTTAACGAAATGGGATACGAACTAACTGAATTCCCCGAAAGCGTTCAAAATCAAGAACAAAATATCTCACTGAAATTTTCTCCCGAAAGCATTTTTATAGAATTAATCACACGATTTTCCATCAATAAATCCTTTGATGAAGCGTATGTTGAATCAGAGCCTGTCATTATCGATGATCATCCTTTATTAAAATGGCATGTAATCAGTTTGAATGATTTGATTACAAGTAAGATAAAAGCTGGAAGACCTAAAGACTTTTTAGATATACAAGAATTACAACGAATTAAAGGAAATACAACTGAATGATAAAAAATCATTAAACTATATTCAATATGCTTATTCATTTCATATAATTTCCTTTGAGTAACAATTCCTCTTTATGAAAATACTTTTTCTCGATACAGTTCATCCAATTCTTGCCGAGCGTTTGAGTGCTTTAGGACATTCATGCATTGAAGCTGCTGATTTTTCGAAGGAGAAATGCTTAGAGGAAGTGCATTCTGCGGATGGAATCGTGATACGCTCGCGCTTTACGATGAACGAAGAATTTCTGCAATTTGCACCTCAATTAAAATTCATCGCTCGTTCGGGTGCTGGAATGGAAAACATCGACGAACGTTATTGCAAAAAACGTGGAATTGTTTTGTTTAACGCTCCAGAAGGAAACCGAAATGCAGTTGGCGAACATGCCTTGGGAATGTTGTTGGCACTTATGAATAAATTGCACACTGCTGATCGTGATGTGCGTTTAGGGAAATGGGATCGTGAAGGAAATCGTGGTTTAGAGCTGGATGGAAAAACAGTTGGAATCATTGGTTATGGAAACAATGGAAGTGCTTTTGCCAAAAAACTACGCGGTTTCGATGTCAAATTAATGGCCTACGATAAATACAAAAAGAACTTTGGTGATCATTTCGTGATGGAATGTACACTCAACGCTATATTGAAAAATGCCGATGTAATTAGTTTTCATATTCCGCAAAACAATGAAACGCTATTTATGGCCAATGATCAGTTTTTTGCAAAACTTCAGAAACCCATTTTCTTGTTGAATTTGTCTCGGGGAAAAATTGTTGAAACCGCTGCGTTGGTAAAAGCCATGGAAGCTGGAAAAGTGCTGGGTGCTGGACTCGATGTTTTAGAATATGAAAAAACAAGTTTTGAATCCTTTTTTGAACAAGAAATTCCAGCTGATTTCTCGTATTTATTAAATTCTGACAAAGTCATTCTTTCACCTCATGTTGGCGGTTGGACAGAAGAAAGCTATTTCAATTTGAGTGACGTACTTGCGGATAAAATTATTGAGCATTTCGGATTATAAATAGTCGCCTTCGAGAGCCTCAGTCAACAATTGTATTCACTTCGAGAAACCGCTGACTGAGGCTCTCGAAGGCAACGGTTGAACTATTTCACCTTCAACAATATCCCGTAATACAATTCTTTTCCTGTCGTGGTCTTCATCCACAATTCTTTGACGCTGATGTTGCGTTTTGGAAAATATCTTCCTGCTAATTGATTGATCCGACGTGCATCGATCGTGGGAGAATAGGTATTCATCAATAAAAAACCATCGTGGCGTAAGATTGAAGCGGCAGTTGACAATAATTCTTCAATTTTGTCTTCCAATTTCCATTTTTCACCTTTGGCTCCGAGTCCCCAAGCAGGAGGATCCATGATAATTCCTTTGTATTTATTTCCGCGTTTTTGTTCGCGTGCAGCAAACTTTAAGGCATCTTCCAATACCCATTTCACATTCGACAACTCACTTTTTTCCATGTTCACTTTCGCCCATGAAATCAATTGTTTGACTGAATCCACATGAAACACTTCTGCCCCACTCGATTTTGCCGCCAAAGAAGCAGCTCCAGTGTATGCAAACAAGTTTAAGAATTTATCACTCGACTTTAAATTCGCAGTAATAAAATCCCAATTGATTTGTTGTTCTGGAAACAAGCCCAAGTGTTTGAATTTCGTTAGTTCCAAATGAAAATTGAGCGCTTTGTAGCCTATTTCCCAATCATCAGAAACGTTTGGTTTTAACTTTTTCCAACTACCCGATTGACCACCTTTTGAAATAAATTCCAAATGCGCCAGTTGTTCCCATTCCTTGAATGTTTTTTCGGATTTGAAGTACGCTTGAACTTCTGGTCGAATCGTGATAATTGAACCCCAACGTTCCAATTTTTTACCACCACCAGCATCGATCAATTCATAGTTATCCCATGATTGAGCGTAGATTCTATTTTTTTCAGACATTGACGATTAACGTGCGCGTGGCATCTTTTTGCGTCCACCCATCATTTGCGCTTGACGCATTTGATTTTTTGAAGGCGCCATTCTCATTTGATCCAACATCAATTTGATTTGGTCCTTCAACATTCCAGTGTTGTCCATTTTCTTCGCTTCAGCCAATAATTTTTCAGCTTCCGCTTTACGACCAGTTTGCATACAAATACCAGCCAAATGCATACGAGCAACTGCGTTATCTTGTCCTGTTCTTAAACCTAAGCCAATTGCTTTACGCAAGTATTGCTCACTTTTCGTAAAACCAAATTCTTGTGTATTCATTACAGCTTGCAAGAAAATAACATATGCGTGTTGTTTCTTCGGTAATAAATTAGGATGCGAAATTTTGTTGATGTAATATTTTGCCTTATCTGTATTACCAACACGCATTTGATTCAAGGCTAAAATCATGTTTTCATTTCTGAAAAATGACAAACCAACGATAGCAGTTACGAAAATGAAGGTAATTCCCCATCCCCAGTGACCAGAAACAAATAAGTAAACATTAAAGAAAAGTGCGATAGCTGCGACAATACAGCGAATAATAAATCCTCTCATAATTAATCAATAGTTGCGATACATTTTAATTCAATAGCAATCGGTGTTGGAAGTGAGTTAATTTCACATGTTGTTCTACAAGGCAAATTATCTTTGAAATATTCTGCATAAACACGATTGTAGGTATGGAAATCACGTTTCATATTCACAAGAAATACAGTAACATCGACCAATTGATCCCAGCTAGAACCCGATTCTTCTAAAATAATTCGAACATTATCAAATACGCTTCTGCACTGTGCTTCGAAATCGAATTCAATAAAATTTCCATTCTTATCCAATTTTAAACCTGGAACTTCAGAATCTGTCGCATCAGAACCAGCAACGCGCGGTCCAACACCTGATAAAAACAACAAATTCCCCACTTTACGTGCATGCGGATATAAACCTACAGGCTTTGGAGCTCTTTCCGTCGAAATACGTGACTGTTCAGACATAGAATTGAATTTTGTGCAAATATACTAGAGAATTTGGAAAAACCCTTGCGGCATTGTGGATTTATAATTTGTGATTCATGATTCATTATTTGTGATTAAGAAAAGAATATTACGAATTACGAATTACGAATTACGAATTACGAATTACGAATTCTTTGGTATTGTTTTTGCCTTAAGCGAAAATGTCTAAATTTGCTTTATGAAACTTTTTTACACTTTAGTACTTTTCTTATCCTTTTTTGGGTTGACCTCATGTATTGAGATTATTGACGATATTACATTAAAGAATGATGGAAGCGGTACGTTGAAATACACCATTAATTTAAGTTCTAGTAAAGTTAAAATCAATTCAATTTTGGCATTGGACAGTTTAGATGGTAAAAAAGTACCGAGTATTCCAGAAATGGAAGAGAGAATTACTTCATTTAAAAAGAAATTATCAGCAAAAACTGGAATTTCCAATGTGACGATAGAATCAGATTTTGCCAATTACGTTTTCAAATTGCAATGTGACTTCACGAGTTTAACCACTCTTCAAAATGCATTAAAGGATGTTATTGAAGAAGAAAGTAAGGAGAAAAACATTCCCGAATTGGAACATAATTGGTTGAGCTGGGATGGAACAAAAATGACACGCTCAATTCCTGAGATAACTGTTAAAAAAACTAAAGAATTAAAGACCGAAGATATCGAATTAATGAAACAAGGAAATTATACTTCGATTACTCGATTTGAGCGTCCTGTAGAGAAATTCGACAATACAGCGGCAGTTTTATCAAAAAATAAGATGGCTGTGATGATAAAAACAAACCCATATGCTTTAACGCAAAATTCTAATATTTTAGAAAATATCATCTATCTGTCACCAATCAAGAATTAGACACTTTATTTTCGTAAATTCGCAGAAGATTTTAGTATAAACAAAGTGATTTTACGCTTACAAATGAAGCTATTCCCTGTAATTGCCTTCGTTCTTTTCGGAGGTTTCGTGCTAGCACAAAAATCGGAGGAACTGATCCCCAAAGATGCTGTTACTGTCTTCAGTATCAACAACATTTCTTTATTGCAAAAAGTTTCGCTCGATGATTTGGTGAAATATGAATTCATGGAGGAAGTTCAACAGGAATTGTTTGATGGATCAACTTCAGGAAAAACAATCAAAGAATCTGGAATCGATTTTGATCAAAAACTAAATGTTTTTTATGGTCGTGGTGAAACGCACGAGGTTTCAGGATTTACATTTGGGATTAAAGACAAAAAATTACTTTTTGAAGTTTTCGATGATTTTGAACAAGTGAAAAGCCCTTATCCTGGAACTGAATTTTATACATCTTACTTCAATAACTTAATTATTTCTGGAAACTCAGCCTTGTTAATTCGTGTAGAACCGAACATCAATACTGTTGATGAAATGACGGATTCTATTTGGTATGCGCGTGGAAATGAAAATCCTTGGTACAACGAAGACGCGATGTATGACGGAACGGAAACGGAGGGAGAAGTGCTTGAGGAGGAAATCTATGAAGAGATGGATGATGAGTCAAAACCTGGTTCAGGATATGATTTCCCTTCAGCAAGCGAAAACCCAAATGAAAAAAATTATTACGAATTGCGCGATAGTGTTCAAATTGTTCTTCAAAATCAGTTCTTAAATAGTTTATGTGATGAATTATTGGTTAAGAAAATGAACTTAGTGAAGTTCGATGCACGTTTTGCTGAACAATTAACCCATACATCAGAAGGTATCTTCTACTTGGATAATTCACGAAATGTGCAAGAAGCTCGCGGACTTTGGTATTTTCAAACTATGTTCCCAACCTTGTACAAAGACATGCAAGAAGTGTATACAGGTAATGTTCTATTGGGTGATTTAATCTTGAATGAAACTTCTGTAGAATTCAAAATGGAAGCGCGATACGGTGAAGCCTTAGGATCAATTTATCAAAAAATGAATGATTCTAAATTTGACAAAAACATTCTAAAATACATCAACGAAAACAATACAGCTTATTTCACTTACAACGTGAACATGCGCGAAGCATACGAACAAGCATACAAAGTGATTATGCCAATTTTGACTGACGAACGCAATCCTCAAATGTCAGCAAATGTATTGACGATTGAATTATTGAACGAATTTGTCAATAAAGATGCCTTGTTTGGAACTTACAAAGGAAGTATGTTCGGATCATTTAATGGCGTGAAGAAAATCAAAACAACAAAAATTGAATTCATTTACGACGAAAACACCTTCGAATACTACGAGAAAGAAGTAGATGCAGAAGAAGATATGCCAATCTTTACTTTAGGTTTCAGCACTGAGCGTTCTGATATTCCTGAAAAAGTGTTGAAGCATTTGGCGCGTTTAACATCTCGTTTCCAAAATATGGGCGATTATTGGGTGTATGAAGATGCCATTTTAGAAGCTGCACCATTGTATATGATTAGCAAAAACGGCATGTTCATTTTCACAAATGATGAAGATTTAGCTAAAAATCACTCAAATGGTTATGGTGGAGATGCCTTATCTGCGAAAGAAGCTAAGAAAGCTAAGAAAAGTGGATTCATGTATGGACAAATTGATTGGGCTAAAGCAATTGAAGGTTTCCCAAGAGATTTCTTTACAGATCAAGAAAATGAGTTGATTGATGCCATGCGAGGGAAAACAGGTAAAATGGAATTGACTACTTCTAAAACAAGTAAAGACAAAACCAATTTCGACCTTGTGTACAATTTCGGAGGTAATTACGACAATTCAGGAAAATATTTGTTGGATCTTTTAAATAGCATTTACGTTATTTCAAAATAAGCAAATTCATGTTTAAGAAGATTTCCTTAATCATATTCTTATCGATTGCTTTAGGTGCATTTTTAATTCTTCGTCCTTACATTTTTAGAAAAAATGTTCCGCCACGAATTGAAGACCGTTTGCCAGATGCCGATTTCCTAGGTCGCGCTTACGTGCTGGATGTTGCCCGCGAAACCAGCGGAATGATGTATTATCACAAAATTCCCTTTCGCGATTTATTCTCTTATGAATTTATCTTAAGTCAAGGAAAGCTTTACGGTTTAAACCTTCAAAATCCTGTTTATTTCTATGGAAATGAAAGCGGAGATTGGGGAGCTTTAGTTGAAGTAACCGATAGCAGTAAAATTTATGAAGGGATTGAACGTCTCGGAAAATTCATTGATATCACAGATACGCTAGTTGAAGATCAAAAGGTTTATCAATTCAAAAAGGAAAATGGTTATTTATATTATGGCCACAATTATCTCTTCATTTATAAAGGAACAAAATTCAAAGAAAACTACGATCGTGTTCATCGCGCGAAACGTTATGACATCGAACCTACATGGCGCGCTTTCTTGAAAGAAAAGCAGTTCAAGGATGAAAAGTTAGTCCTTTATTCAAATTGGTCTAAATTAAAAGATAATGGAATCGAAACTGCATTGTTTGCACATGATAGCGATTCAACAAGTTTCAGTTTGAAAGCCTACGTGCGCAACAAGAAACCGTTGAATGTTAAAATGAAAAAAGAAGGGATGAATCTAAAATCAGGTGAGTCTACAAGCAAAATGCTGAATGTTCATTTAGACATCGAAAAATTGCGCAATGACCCAGAAGATCCCTTGTATAAATGGATGGTGAAACTTGGAAAGAAAATTAGTTTCCCTACTGCTGAATTTTTGAATGCTTGGGAAGGTGATTTATCTTTGCGACAAGGTGGTTTTCAAACGGTACAGGAAACGTACATCGAATCTGTATTGGACGATGATTTTAACGTAACCGAAGTTGAAAAAACGAAAGAAGTAAAAGTTCCTGGCTATTCAATCATGTTCTCCGTCAATAAAAATGGAAAACAGTTGATTAACCGATTATTATCAAAAGGAATTTTAACACAAGAAGATCAGTATTTCCGTTTCTTGTTTTCACCGCAATTGAAAATGTCAACGAAAAATAATTATTTCATTTTCCATACTGGTCAATATGCGCCTAAAACTGAATCGAGTACAGTAAACAATGGTGTTTGGACACAACGAGGAACGCGATTAGTATTCAGTTTGGATTCTTTAAGTCGTTTCGAGGCATTTGGATCAATCTACATTCCGGTCGATCGAATCATAAGCCGTAACAGATTCTTTTAATTGATTTAACCTTCCGTTAATCACCTGATGGCAAACGTTTAACAGTGCCAAATATTGTGCATTCTTTCAATTTATACTAACACCTTTTTGTAAATAACTAGCCCTTTCGTTTTTGTCATTTTCTGAATTTATTCAATTACATTGATAAAAAATTCAACCATGTCTAAAAAGCAAAAAATCTACGTACTTGATACCTCTGTGTTATTGCACGACCATCAAGCCATCATGAATTTCAAGGAAAATCATGTAGCCATTCCAATCACGGTGTTGGAAGAATTGGACAAATTCAAGGTTGGAAACGACACAAAGAATTTCTCTGCGCGCGAAGTTATTCGCTTCATTGATAAACTTTCTGGCAACGGTGGTTTACAAGAATGGATTTCTTTAGGAAAAGGCATGGGGAACTTCCGTGTTGTCTTGGAGAATAATCCGCGGGAAATTAATGCCGAATATGTCTATTCAGTTGGCAAGAATGATCACAAAATCATCAATGCAGCACTCTTCTTAAAGGAAACGGAATTGAAGAAAGAGGTTGTTCTTATCACAAAGGACATCAATTTGCGCATCAAGGCAAAAGCATTAGGAATTGCCGCAGAAGATTACGAAACTGGAAAAGTGGATAACAATCATTTGGAACAAGCTTCGTCGTACACTATAGAAGGAATTGATTCGGAAGTTATTCGTCAAATCTTTACTGCAGGTAAAATCGATGAAGACGGTATTTTAGGATCGAAAAAAGCGCCAAATGGTTACTACATCTTAAAGAATGGTAAAACTTCTTCCTTGGCCGTTTACAATCATCATACAGATCAAATTGAGCGAATAGAAAAAGAATATGTGTACGGAATCAAACCAAAAAATGCTGAACAAGCGTTTGCCTTTAATGCACTGTTGAATCCAAATGTGAAATTAGTAGCGTTACAAGGTGTTGCTGGTACTGGAAAAACATTGATTGCCTTAGCTTCTGCGCTTGAACAAATAAAATCTTTCCATCAAGTTATTTTAGCTCGACCTATTGTTCCGCTTTCAAATAAAGATATTGGTTTCCTACCAGGCGATGCCAACGACAAAATTGGTCCTTACATGGAACCGCTGTGGGATAACTTAAAATTCATCAAATCGCAATTTGGCGAAAACGAGAAGAAGCACCGCGCAATTGTTGAATTAGAAGAAGCTGGCAAAATTGTTATTACACCATTGGCTTTCATTCGTGGAAGAAGTTTATCGAATATCATGTTTATCATCGATGAAGCGCAGAATTTAACGCCGCATGAAATCAAAACAATCATTACGCGTGCAGGAGAAAACACCAAGATCATTTTCACTGGTGATGTGCATCAAATCGACACGCCTTACTTGGATGAGAACAGTAATGGATTAGCTTATTTAATTGATCGATTAAAAGGTCAAGAATTATTTGCACATATCAAATTAGAGAAGGGAGAACGTTCAGAACTGGCGAACCTTGCAAATGACTTATTATAAGCAATGCTAAACTGCGGATTTATTGTGAATTCGCAGTTTACTTTTTTAGTAAATCACTAAGCGCTTCTTTCAAATTAGTGAATTTGAAAACGAATCCAGTTTCCGTAATTTTTTCGTTTGACGCACGAACACCATTCAATAGCATTAAGGCCATTTCACCAAACAATCTTCGCATTACGAATCCAGGCACATTTGGCAACCAATAAGGCTTGCGCAAAGTTTGAGCTAAACTTTTCATCAAATCGTAATTCGAATCATAGCCTGCTAAAGCGTTATACGAGCCCTCTAATTCCTTTTCTATTGCGAACACATACATTTCTACCAAATCATCAATGTGAATCCAAGGAGAAGCTTGAGTGCCTTTTCCAATTCCTGAACCCAAGCCAAATCTAATAACTGGCAACAGACGACCCAACGCTCCACCTTTCGAAGATAAAACCATCGCTGTTCGAATCTTTGCAACCTTACATTTTGTGCTAAATTGCTCTGCACTCAGTTCCCAAACACGCACCAATTGGGACAGAAAATCTGATCCAAATTCATCCGTTTCTGAATAAATCTTCGCATCATTATAACCATATGCATTGACTCCTGAAGCGCAAATGAATTGTTTTAAGTTGGGCATTTGGTCCACCAAAGAATACAGAAATACATTTGTACCCACGCGTGAATTTTGTAATTCCAATTTTCGCTCATGCGACCATTTCTTGTCCGCAATTCCAGCTCCACTCAAATTGATGAGTACATCAACCTTACCCAAGACAGATTGATCTATTTCCTTTTTTGCAGGATTCCAATAAAAATGATTCGATCCTTTTGGTTCACGAGACAAAATGGAAACGTCATAACCCTTTTCAATTAATCGAAGTGCCAATCGTTTACCAACTAATCCTGTACCGCCTGCAATAAGTATATTTTTCATGTAAGCTTTTATTTCTATAACACGTGCAACTAAAAATAGTTCTAGTCAAAGAAAATACGCCCGTTGATCCATTCGGGATCCAAGATTGCTTCTTTTTTCTTGTAGAAATTAATTGCAGGTTCATTCCATTCCAAGACTTGCCAGTCCATACGTTTAACACCTCTTTTTCGTGCTATATTCACAACTTCATCAAAAAGAATCGAACCAATTCCTTCCCCGCGCAATTCAGGCAGAACATAGAAATCTTCTAAGTACAAACACTTTCCTTTCCAAGTGGAATAATTGGTGTAATACAAAGCAAAACCAACAATTTGATTATCCTTCTCAGCAACAATGGCTTCACAGATTTTCTCCTCAAACAAATGCATACCCAAATCTTCAGCTGTATTAACAACCTGTTCAGGAGCTTTCTCGTACAATGCCAATCCATGGATTAATTCCATAATCGCATGCTCATCACCTTTTTTCGCTGGACGTATCATTGTTATTGAACTCCGGCAAGATTGAAACGTAAACGAATACCAGTACTCATGTTTGCAGTTTTGTATGACGTCGCAATTTTTGGAGTATTGATTACTTGATCATAATATACTTGAAGTGTCAAGTTCTGTGTTAAATTGTAATCAGCAGAAGACTTAATTGAGACAACACGTTGTCCAGCCGTTGCTTGATTTGTATTCTCAACAACTTTACGAATTACCGTCAAATTATCACGGAAAGATAAATCGAAACGGATATTCAAAGAACTTGCTGGAATCTTATCAATAAATTTCACCTTCTCAAACTTATAACCTGTTCCAATAACCCATTCAGACCCTAAAACTTCAGTTACTTGGTTATTGTTCAATGACAATGTTGAACTACGATCTTTTTTGTATTCAAATTTCGTAATTAAACCTTGCCCTTTGATGTTCCAAGTTGCATCAATACCAATCAATGGAGAGAAACGTTCTGAAATTGTTACATTCTGAATCTGACGATCAGCAATAAAATTATTATTGATATCACGCGCATTTGCATCACCATTCGCGTCAAAACCAGCATTCAAATTTGTTTGTAAACCAGCAACGCTTACAGTTGAGCTGTAACCATGACGGATAACAAAATTCTTCACATATTTTTTAGCGAACTCATATTTTGTAAGACCGTTGTAATTAATCGACCAGTTAGGAAGAGGAATATTTTTCAATGGATTCACATTCTTATCATTCACAGATTTTTTCGAATACGCTGTTAAGAATGCACCAGTAACCACTTCTTGTTGAGTTCCACTGTAACCAGAATAATAACCTGAAGACAATGGAGAAGAATTCGCATTATTCGCTCCTAACAATGCTGAAACTAATTCTCTATTTGCCAATAAATTATTGAACGTTTCAGATGAATAAGTTTTACTATCAATCAAAGCGAAAGCAGATCCAATTGTTACATTCGTATAGGTCAATGTTCCTGTTTCAACTTTACTTTGACCTTCATACTGTTGAGTTGTTTCATTCCATCTAAAGAACTCACTTGAATTGTTACCATAATTGCGTGTTAAGGTCATTTCAATTGTTACATCTTTCAATGGTTCCAACGAAGCACGCAAATTCAAATTCTGTGTATGCGTAGTCGTATATTGTTTGTTCAATGACTCATTTTTCACCAACCAATTATTATCAGCAGCAGTTGTAGCAATATTATATCCAGTTTCACGGCCCCATAAATCATAACGTTGTTGTCCGAATACAAAACCACCAAGTGGTGCACTGAAATTATTGTTGAATCCTAAAATGCTAGATTCTTGGTTATAACCTGGCAGCAATGTTCCATCAGTCATAGCATACGTTCCTGAAACATTTCGAACACTCATCAAAGCTCGTGCAAAGAAACCTCCAACAGGGTGAACTTTACCCTTACGTTTTTTCTCGCGTTCTTTCTTACGTTTCTCGCGTTCTTTCTTACGTTTTGCCTTTTTCTTTTCCTTTTCAGTCATGTTCGACTCATCAATTGGAGTTTCATCTTCAGGCGTTTTTCCAGCTGCCTCTTTTGGTCCGTCTCCACTCGTATTTCTACCACCAACATCTTTTGTTCCGATGGCACCACGTCCACCACCTTTACCGTCAGCATTCACCTTTTTCAAATAAGGAACTTTGTTATAAAGGTTTGTGAAATTCATTTGTCCTGTAACATTTACAGTTCGATTGTTTTGAATTGTGTTTCCGAACTCAGCTTGCGCTAATGGAGCGCGTTGCCAATTGTATGTACCACCATATTTAACGTTGGCAGACATCCAATCTGTTGCAGGGAATTTATCCAAAGGTAAATTGTAACTCAAACTGTAATTGTGTGAGTAGTCCATTGTTTTACCCAAGGTATTCATTTGTGAACGGATCGTATCTTTAAATGATTGATAACCTTCTGGGTCTAATTTTCTATCAACACGATCGTTGCCTTCTTCAAAAATTGAACGATTCGTTGCTGCGAAAGTAAATTTGATGTTTTTAGAAATATCATAGCCTAAGTTATAAGTTCTATTCCATGTAAAACGTTTCACATAAACAGGTCGGAACTCATAATCTGGCACCATGTTATTTCTAACTTGACGCTCATTGTATGAACGTAATACATCATTCGTGAAAGAAATATTCTTAGGCGTTAAATACAAATTGAAATCTTTTACCAATGCTAACCATTTCGATTTCTGAACAAACTTCATTTTCTTAAACGGCTCAAATGGTTTTGCAGCAAATGAATAGTTATAGTTTAACCCACCATTCCATGTTTTTGTTTTGTCGTAGTTTGTATTGAAATCACGACGCATGTTTTCCGAGTATGAATAGCTTGCGGACCAATTCGAAACTCTCCAGAAATGTGCGGTTGAACCTGCTTTTGCTTCTTTACGAACATTCGTGAAATTGTATGATTTTCTTTCCGTGAAATCTTGACCAGCTTTTGCTCGTTCTTTACGAGTCGCTAAATCATAATCAGCTAATTTAACATCTGGATTGAATGGGTCATATTCAGGATTAATGATTCCTAACGAATAACCATAGAAGAATGGTAAGGAAACACCCGCTTGTTTACCGAAGAATTGTCCCAATTGAACATTTGCATTCATATCAACCCCAATGCGCTCATTACGTTGACGCTCTTGTACACGACTTTCAACACTTCCCCAATTGATTCCAGAATAATTTCCTGATGCAGAAACATTAGCAAAATCAGCTAATTGTAATTGTGCTTGAGCCACTGCCGCTTGTCCGCCTTCACTAACGAAATCCGTCAAGCGTAGCTCATTGATCCAAATAATAGCACATTCAGGATCACCACTGTCAGGCCAAGGATTATCAGCAGATTTACTTGGATTTCTGACACCAACCATCATGGTTTTAATACCTTGTAAGTTTGGACTACCTTTTACTTTTATTTGACGCTGTGGATTTGCAGGATCTGGCGCTACATACTCAATAACATATGAAACGTCGGTACTTCCACCATCAATCAATAGATTTCTTTTCTTTTTCAGTTCTAATAAATCATCAAATACAATTTCGACGTTATTATTTGCTGGCCAAATATCATCTGCTAAAGTTGCTCCCCACAATGTTTTGTCTAATGGCAATTCATATTCATAATAATTGTCTACGAAATCGGTACCTAAGCGCACAAACAATGTCAAATCTTGATTGTCTAATGGCATAGTTGTCATTACCTCCTCTGCGTGAACGAACATTTTCAATTTCTTGTAAGTTCTAACATCGAATTGAACATTGCGATAAGCTGCACGTGCATCACCATCTTGTAGATTACAAACATCCAACACCAATGATTGCTCATTCAATTGACGTTGATAGGTTTGAGAAGGATCAATCTCACGCAAGATTCCAGGAGGAATTTCGTATTTAATTGGACTACGTTGATCGTTTTCTTCTACGTTCACTGCAGCAATATTAAAGGTTGTTAAGTTTGGGTCAACTTGCACACTTTCTCCTGGTTCAGTTAAATCAAGTTTATATCTTCTCCATTCACCACGAATCAATTCCAAACGTGCAAAACGCAACAGCACTTCCTCATCAAATCCTTTCATAAACATACGCATGAATCGTATTGAACGAAAATCTTGGATTCCATTTACTTTTTTCTCATAATCGGCAATAGGAATTTTGAACTGATACCAACGCTCTGTTTTTGTACCGTTTTGATACACTTGAACGTTTGTAATAAAGTTCTTACCTACTTGCATATCATTCGGACGCAAACTAATCTTATATTGGAAATAACTTTCTGATTCTGCAAGGTTATTATCTTGATTGATATCTTCCAAATCAGGCATGTTTGTTCCTTGAGTTGGATATCCATCAACATTAGCTGTATCCGACATTTCAGTGGTTGGAGAGTTTCCTTCCATTCCATTGTATTTCTTATATCGTTTCAGAATATTGAACGTATCAGCATCATATACATCGTCACGGTAGAAGTTATAATCATCGTTTGATGGATCGGCAATCATTTTTGCTTTAACAGCAGGATCAATAACAGCATTGTTCTGCACCCAATTTACATAGTTTTGATAAGCAATTTGCTCCTGCGCGTTTGCCCAACCATCAATCCCAACATCCTGATTCAAACGTGAATTTGGATCGTTATCGAATGCATTAACAACCACTTGTTGTGTTGATACACGTCCCCAAGTTGTTGTGTCTAAATCATCGTTAGCTGAAACGCCAGTTGGTGGTAATCCATTTTCGAAACTTTTTCTTGAATCCGGCAAAACGTCTTCAGAAATATTTCCCAAATTGAAATATAAATCACCACCACTATGTTGTGTATTTGGGTTAACCGCTTCTGCGTCATCATTAAAAGGATCTAAAACCCAAAACTGAATGAATTCAATATTTGTTTGTTCAAAATCATTTGTTGACAATGAACGCATGATTCCACCCCAACGATTTTCTGGATTCGTAAATGTTCCATCAGGATTTATCGTGTTGGTTGTATCATAATTATACATACCACGCTCTAATGGATAATATGCTAATTCAAGAATTGGAATGTTCGGAATTGAACCATACTGTTGTTGTAGGTTCGGGAAAATATCAACTTGGTTCACTAAACGCATTCGACTATCCGATAATTGACTCGGGTCGTTTTTGATGTGAGGTGGCGTTAATGAATTATCTTGATAGAAAAGTGGATCAATTAAATACCACGCTGCTTTTGCACGTTTAAAACCTGCTGATAAATCCTTATTTGCTGCTTCTGGGAATAAATCGGGTTGACCTTGAGGAACAGATGCTAAACGCCAAGAAGTAACCGAACGTAAATCAATTGCACTTTGAGACCCTTCGAAATCGTCAATGTATGAGGTACCATCTTTGTTTATGGCTCTTGGTTGCCCAGGAATTAAGTAGGCATATTCACCGTTTATTGAGAATGTAGATTTTTGTGTTGTAGAAATTACCGGCAACAAATCCACCAATTTCGTTAAGAATGGAACATCGGTTTTAAATGCGAAATCAACACCAAGAATGTTGTTTTTAAACGGTTCACTTCCAATATCTACTTTTTGCGTTACTGGACGCTCCATCATGCGCATCCATGTACCACCAATATTGAACTTATCAGAGAAACGATAATTGTAATGACCTCCGATCAAAGAGCGTGCTTGGAAACCAAATACCGAGTTACTTTCAATCGAAATTTTAATCGGTGTATTCGATTCTAATATTCCAGTATTAAGGATTTTAACACGTCCCAAGTTATAATCTACTGTATAATCAGTCCCTTCAACCAATTTAATACCTCCAGCAGTAACAGTTACAGCTCCTTGCGGAACATTTAATGCATTCAATGGAATATCAGAAGATACAGATGATTGATATTCACCTTTAAAACTAAACCTGTTTTTACTTGGAATTTGTTGAGCAGCAGTTTTCGTTGAGTCATACAACTCAGTATATGCAACCTGATCAATATTTAATTGAGAAATGCCTTCAACGGCTAATTTATCACTTAGGGTTTTACCAAAAGGTTCAACTGTTGAGAAATAAACACGGCCATTACGTGTGTTAATTGTTCCACCATTTTCTGCACGGTTTCCGTTAAACACAATTGGAACATAATCAAAAACACCATCTGAAAATGGTTGGTTGTTTTGATTCAATTTATCCATGTTCAGTAAAGTAACGATTTGTTCATCGTCTACACCGGCCATTGGAAAGAAAGGAACTAATAAAGATGTTGCAGGATTGTTGTACAAAAGGTCAATTCTGAACCCTGTTTGATCAACTTGATACGCTCCAATTGAATAAACGTTTTTCATCATCAAATCCCACACTTTGTTTTTAGGATTTGTAATTGTTGGTTTTAATAATTTTAATATTAAAGCTTGTTGACCAGCAACTCCATCCGTAGAAAACTCACCAACTTGGAATGTTTCACCTCTGTAGGTATACTCATAAGCAACCGCTAAAACTTCATCATTATTCAAAGGTAAATTCAATGAAATATAGCCAAGAAGAGCATTGTACGTAAACTCTTGTTCAGTCAATTTTCTAGCATTCTCCACTTTTTCATAGTGAATTGCTTGTTGAAAAGGGCCCGGTTCAGCTACTTGAGAACTCAATGCAGAAACAGCATTAGAGAAACCTCTCACTAACGGTTGGTTTGAAGCCCAATCGTACAAACCATTTGCTTCGTTGTCAGGCATTTCACTTGGACCATAAGCTCCAGGTTCACCTTGACAATTTTCAGCTTTGGCTTCACCTAAATCTGCAAAGGCAATAATATTTCGAGTGTTTTCCGTATTGTTAGTTCGATTCGTTAACCAAACCTCCATACGCGTAATGTAAGCCGATGAATTTACAATCGGAATTGTAGCCATTGCTTGATCGTAATGATCGTGGTGATACAAGTTGACGAAATAGTGACGATTTGCCTCGTAGTTATCAGCTGTCAATTCGAATTTCTGAACTTGCGCTTTCCCAGTAATATTAATTTCTTGACGCTTCCCTTTTGACGAAGCCGCAATTAAATCAACGGTAGCACGACCGAATTTCATTTGTGTCTTCGCACCAAATAACGTTTGAGAACCTTGAATCAATGATGTTGGCAATTGCAAAGCCACATTTCCCAATTCTATTTTTTGCATTATTTGGTCTTCATTTCCTGTGTATTCTAACTTAGAAATATTGTCAAAATCGAATGCTGCTTGAGTGTTATAACTAGTTCCAATTTTCAGTTTCGTTCCAATCTGTCCAACCAAGTTCATCTGAATTTGTTGCTGGAAATCAAAACGCGTAATGTGGCGCTGCTTTACGGGTAAAATAGGATTTTCATAACGTGAAGAATTCACACCAAATGACAACTCAACAGAACCCTGAGGACGTATTGTTATTTGATCAGAACCAAAGAAATTTTCAAAAGCTTTACTTCCAATTTTAATTGGAAATTCCATTGGTTGACTTTGTGCTGTTTGTTGTTCAATTTTTTCCTTCCAATTTTCTCTTAAAGCCTTTTGACGCTCGTATTCGAGGTATTCCTCGAGTGTCATCATGGATGGATTTCTATAATTCAGTGTGCCAATGGTTTCTTTAAAAATGTAAGTTCCAGTCACTGGATCGTACACAATTGTTTGTTCCATTGACGACGGATCGCCCAAATCAAAACTTTGAGGTGTTGTTTGTGTTGGATCAATATTATTTTGTATCGGAAATTGCAAGGTATCCTGCGCCTTTCCAATTCTAGCTTGAAATAGGAATACGAGCAAAATCAACAATGAAGTTGATTTCCAATTCGTTAGTAGTACTTCAGTCTTTTTCAATTTATAAAATTTTCAATGCTTCTTTAATCAATATCTCAACAGATTCATCACCTGTAGCTATTTTATCTATGGCTTTTTCAGCAGCTTTTTTATCAAAACCTAGTGAAACCAATGCTGTTAACGCATCAAATCGATTCGTATTGTTTTGATTGAAAATATTTTCGCTTGAAAACACCATTTTTAACATTTTGTCTTTCAGATCAATAATCACACGTTGAGCTGTTTTTGCACCAATACCTTTAATACTTTGGATGGTTCTGACGTCTTCAGATTGAATAGCATGTGCAATTTCATCTGGAACGAGTGAAGAAAGCATAATCATTGCTGTATTCGGTCCGATGCCTGAAACTGAAACCAAATGATTGAACATTTCTCGTTCTTCTTTACTCGCGAAACCGTACAAAATATGGGCATCCTCACGAACAACCAATTTTGTAAAAACTTTAATCGATTCATCTGAGCCCAAAGCAGAAAACGTGTTCAATGAAATTTTCACTTCATACCCTACACCACCACACTCGATAATTAATTCGGTTGGGTTCTTTTCTACTAATTTTCCGTTCAGATGTCCAATCATATTATTTGTTTTGAGCGTCTACAACTGCAACTTTCACCATATTAATAATTTCTCTAACCGATGAACCAAGTTGAAGAACGTGAACTGATTTTTTCAAGCCTACTAAGACAGGTCCAATCGCTTCCCCTTCTGTCATTTCTTGCAACAATTTGTAGGCAATATTTCCAGCTGAAAGATTCGGGAAAATCAAGGTGTTTACTTGTTTATTAGCTAAATGTGAGAAAGAGAATTTTTCCATCATTAACTCGTTGTTCAATGCAAAATTTGCTTGAACTTCACCATCCACTACGAGCGTTGGATATTTTTCATGCAAAATCTCAACTGCTCTGTTCATTTTCTCAGAATCTGGACCTGGGGAAGAGCCAAAATTCGAATAACTCAACAAAGCAATTTTTGGAATCACTTTGAATTTGCGGATCATTTTTGCGACATTATTCGTTATCTCGGCAATTTCTTCAGCAGTTGGATTCAAGTTAATCGTTGTATCCGCTAAGAACAAAGGTCCACGTTTCGTAACTAAAATGTACATTCCGGCAACTGTGCAAACATCTTTTTGTAAACCAATTGTTTGAATAGCAGGGCGAACCACATCACGATAATTTCTCGTAATACCCGAGATCATCGCATCAGCATCTCCCATTTCAACCATCATTGCACCAAAGTGGTTACGTTCACGCATGATTTGAATGGATTCAAATTCTGTAAATCCTTTGCGTTTTCTTTTTTCAAAGAATGCTTTACCATATGAAATTCTACGTTCTTCCTCTTCTTCAGATTTCGGATCGATAATTTGCACATCTTGAAATTCAATACTGTATTCTTGAATTAATGATTCAATTTTCTTTCTTTTTCCAAGAAGAATAGGGAAAGCGACGCCTTCCTCCCAAGCTGTTTGTGCAGCTTTTAATATTTTGATATTATCTGCTTCGGCGAAAACCACTCGTTTCGGGTTCATTTGTGCTTTTTCAGTAATATTTCGAATCAATTTATTGTCTAATCCCAAGCGATTTTTCAACTGCATTTCATAGGCATCCCAATCTGTAATAGGATTTTTTGCCACTCCTGATTCCATTGCAGCTTTAGCGACGGCTGGAGCAACGTAATAAATCAAACGCGGGTCAAGAGGTTTCGGAATAATTTGATCGCGTCCGAAGGAGATGTTTTTCTCTCCATACGCTTCAATTACTTCTTCAGGTATTGTTTCTTTCGCTAAGGATGCAAGTGCTTTTACAGCTGCCAACTTCATTTCTTCGTTGATTGTTGTTGCACGAACATCAAGTGCTCCACGGAAAATAAATGGGAATCCAAGTACGTTATTCACCTGATTAGGATGATCCGAACGTCCAGTTGCCATAATAATATCCTGGCGAACAGATGTTGCATCTTTGTAAGAAATTTCAGGTTCAGGATTCGCCAATGCAAAAACAATTGGATCTTTCGCCATTGAAGCGACCATCTCTTTAGAAACAACATTTCCTTTTGATAAACCAACAAAGACATCAGCCTTTTTCATTGCTTCAGCTAAAGAAATCGATTTTTTATGTTTTGAGTAAGGAACTTTACTTTCATCTAAATCAGTGCGTTCACTGCAAATCAATCCTTTTGAATCGTACATGAAAACGTTTTCCACTTTAGCTCCTAAAGCACAATAAAGTTTCACACAAGACATTGCTGCTGCACCAGCTCCAGAAACGACAATTTTTACTTTGTCCATTTTCTTTCTAGCTAATTCAAGAGCATTTAGCAATGCAGCAGAAGAGATTATTGCTGTACCATGTTGATCATCGTGCATCACTGGGATATCCAGTTCCTCTTTCAATCTTCTTTCAATTTCAAACGCTTCAGGCGCCTTGATATCTTCTAAATTAATTCCTCCAAATGTTGGAGCAATTGCTTTCACGGTTTGAATAAATAGTTCTGGATCTGAAGCATCTACCTCAATATCGAACACATCAATATCTGCAAAAATCTTGAACAACAATCCTTTCCCTTCCATAACAGGTTTGGAAGCAAGTGGTCCAATATTTCCTAAACCTAATACTGCAGTACCATTTGAAATTACTGCAACAAGGTTTGCTTTACTCGTGTATTTATATACATCGTCAGGATTTTCAGCAATCTTTAAGCAAGGCTCAGCCACACCTGGAGAATAAGCCAAGGAAAGATCTCTTTGCGAAGAGTACGGTTTTGTTGGGACTACCTCAATTTTCCCAGGTTTACCTGAGGAATGATAATCCAATGCATCTTGTTTGCGTATTTTAGCCATAATCGTCTATTGAAGCCGCTAAAGATACAAAAATGGTTTAACTTTTTACTGTTTTGCAATCGAAGTTATAGGAATAAAAAAACCCGAATCAGTTTCCTGATTCGGGTTTCTAGAAGTTATTCTAAATCTTATTTGATAACAACGTTTTTGCTTGTAGAAACACCGTTAGAAGTAATTGTAACGATATAGCTTCCTTTAGCCAAGTTGCTAACTGGTAATGCAATTGATTGCGCACCGTTCAAAGATGATAATTCTTGAGAAGACATTGTACGTCCTTGTAAATCTACGATTGCGATTGTGTAATCAGCATTGTCAGCTTCAAAAGTAACGTTAACAACATCAGATGCAGGGTTAGGGAATACATTGAATGTATTTGTCAACATTTCTAAAATTGAAGAAGATGCATCTGTTTTCATAGCAGCATCGCGAACGAAACTAGGACCGAAGTTACCTAAATCTAAATTAATGATTGAAGCACCGTTACAAACGATTTCCATACCGTATTGACCAGCAGGATTATTTCCATAACCAAAACCATCACCGTAAACATCAGCCATAGTAATTTTATAACAGTTAGAACCAGCTGGTAAAGTAACGTTATGCGTTTTAGTTTGAAGAGCATCTGGACCACCAGCAGCAGTACCACCAGCACCTACATAAGGACCACCAGAAGCAACAAGTGCATTTGTAGCTGAATTTCTAATTTCCCATGTTGTTTCAGATGGATAGTTATCAGTAAATACTTTAACAGTAATGTTAACACCAGTTAAATCAGCAGAAACTACTGACATATCATCTGAAGTTGCATTGAACGGAGCTCCACCATTTACTTGTGTTAACTCAACAGTGTAGTTTGAAGCTGGGTTAATTGTCATTGAAGTGAATGTTACAGTTCCTGTAGCAAACTGAGCAACGTTTCCTGAGAAAGGTGCTGAAGCAACTTGAGTTCCGTTTTCTTTTAAGATAACTGTACCTGAAGTAATCGCGTTTGTTCCGAAGTTTTCAAAAGAAGCTTCTGGCTCACCAGTAGTAGAACATAATGCAATTTCTGAACCTTCAACTGTAGCATGATTTGTTACACCTGATAAAGTTCCACAAGCTGAGTTAATGTCTGCTTTAATTTGAGCAGCAGTTAACTGACCAATTTCGTAAACTAATCCATCTGGACAAATACGATAAATTGTTGGAAAGTAAGTAATTGCATAATCATCAGCAATTTGAGCATTGTCTAAAATCGGGTAAGGAGTACCAGTTACCCAGTCACCTTGTGTATTAGAACCTGTTCCATGAAGATCTGCATTTGTCGTAGCTCCATCACCTTCAACATAAAATACCATTACTTCATCAGAACCGTCTGGTCCGTATGCTTCGTAAATGTTTCTTAATGCATGTGAATTGTGATAATTCCAACATGGACCACACCAAGTTGCAGAGATATCAATGATAACTGTTTTACCAGCATTCAAATAATCTGTAAGTGTATGAGATACACCGTTTAAGTCAGTTGCCGTAAAGTTTGGTGCAGGAGTACCATCAGCTAACTGTGCATTCGCTGAAAAAGTTCCAACAAGTACCGCAACACTAAGTAATAATTTTTTCATAGTTTATAATTTAAGATTTACTAAACAATCAAGGTAAAATTAACGCTTTATCTCTTTAATACAATTTTAATAAGCAAATATTATTGGACTCCTAATTCGATTAAGTAGAAGATAATTGGGTGGCTTTTTTTTTGAAATCGTTGAATTATTCTGTGTTTGACATATATTTACTGAAAGTAATAAAAATTTGTTTTTGTATGAAAATCGTTGTTTTTTCTGGGGCAGGAATGAGCGCTGAGAGCGGAATTAGTACGTTCAGAGATGCAAATGGCCTTTGGGCAAATCATAAAATAGAAGAAGTTGCCACACCCGAAGCGTGGTTAAGAAACCCGGAAAAAGTCCAACACTTTTACAATCAACGTCGTAAACAAATTCTTGAATCCTCACCGAATGAAGCACATAGTTTAATTAAAGAATTAGAAAAAATTGGTGATGTAACAGTTATTACTCAAAATATTGATGATTTGCATGAACGAGCTGGATCGAAGCATATCATACATTTACATGGAAACATACGAGAATCGAAAAGTTCAGGCCCAAATCAGGAGAAATGTTATTATCCAATTGATGGTTGGGAATTGAAAATGGGAGAAACATGCAAAGATGGTTTTCAATTAAGGCCACATGTTGTATGGTTTGGAGAATCAGTTCCGAATTTAGATGTAGCTGCCGAAATAATTTCCAAAGCTAACATACTAATTGTCATTGGTACTTCTCTACAAGTCTATCCTGCGGCCGGATTGATTCATGCTGCCCCTTTGAATTGTACAAAATTTTTAATTGATCCTAATGCATCTAATATGCAAGTTCCTTCTGATTTTATTGTTTTATCGGAAACTGCTAGTGAAGGAATGCTTCAATGCTTGGGTTTATTAAAAGAAAAAAGCGGCCTTAATTAAAAACCGCTTTCTTGTAAAGTATCGTTTACTTTTATTTTTTCTTTAATTCATCTTTGACATACAATTCAATTGCTCCAGTCATTGAAGGGGCATTAGGCATTGGAGCGTGAACATCCAATCGCAAATTATTCTTTACAACAGCGTTTGCTGTAGTAGGTCCGAACGCCGCTATACGTGTATTGTTTTGTTTGAAATCAGGAAAATTTTTCAATAATGATTCAATTCCCCCAGGACTAAAAAACACCAACATATCGTAATAAACATCTTCTAAATCAGATAAATCAGATGCTACTGTTCGGTATAAAACTGCTTTAGTAAAGTTTATTTTGTGCTCTTCCAAAGTAACAGGGATTTTATCACGCAAAATATCCGTACAAGGCAACAAGTATTTTTCGCCCTTATGTTTTTTCATAACGTCCATCAACTCTTCAATGGTTTGTTTTCCAAAGAAAATTTTCCGTTTGCGATATGTGACATATTTCTGTAAGTAATATGCGACTGCTTCAGAAATACAAAAATACTTCATTGTATCGGGCACATCGAAACGAATTTCTTCAGCTATTCTAAAGAAATGATCAACTGCATTTTTAGAAGTTAAAATAATCGCCGTATGCTCAGGAATATTTACCTTTTGCTGACGAAACTCTTGCGCTCCCACACCTTCTATATGAATAAACGGGCGAAAATCGATTTTCAGCTTGTATTTCTCCGCCAAATCAAAGTAAGGAGATTTATCCCCTTCTGGTTTTGGTTGAGAAACTAATATAGTTTTGATAGCCAACGTTCTAACAAATTAATTTCAACACTCAAATCATCTTATGAAATTCTTTATTGCGTAGTTATAGGCTACGAATAGTGGTAGAATTTCGAGTGTGCAAAAGTACAAAATTAAATAATACCACGACACCCCATTTGTTAAAACAACATAGGAACTTTTAAACAAGCGAATCAGATATTTTAAACAAATCAGTGAAATAAAAGCCCAAAGGAACCAAATATTAAATAAAGGATTCATTATCCAAAACAAAGCCAGTAAAGAAAAGACAAGTCCAAACAATTGATTACCAGTTACTGTATTGATTGTCGAAATGCCGGATTGTTTGAGCTCTCCAGTTAAAATTCCTGCGATAAAAGGACTAAGAAATTCAATGAAAAACAAAGCAACGGGAAGGGAAACTGCCAATATTAATGATAGTTTATCATCCAAAAAATAGATTCTATGAACTATGATAAATAAACATAAACCGAAACCAATAAAATAGTTCAATAAAAGAACAATTGAACTAAACGAACCTAATCGCATGTTATCCTTAAGTACTTGATCTACGCCATTACTTTTAAACGAAACGGCTAATACAGTGGCAATTGCTCGAGTATTTCCAATGCGTGAAACAGCCACCGTAAGAAAAGACAAGGAAAGAAACGCAATTAAAAACATTGTATACGTTTCCACCTTTGGTTCCAACCTAATTGGTACCTCCTGAGACATGCCATTAAAAAATTGTAACGCAAACACGTGATTCAATTTTGCTTTTAGTTTCCACAAAGTTAACAACCTTGTCAAAGAAACTTTCTCTATGAGTAAAATATATTTAAATTTGTGGCCATAAAAGTATTTACATGAGAACTGATTTATACGTACATCCTGATTATTACAATATGGATGATCTTTTGACTGATGAGCACAAAATGGTGCGTGACGCAGCAAGAGCATGGGTGAAAAAAGAAGTGTCACCAATCATTGATGAACATTATGAAAAGGCGACTTTTCCAATGCACTTATTAAAGGGTCTTGGAGAAATTGGAGCCTTCGGACCTTATATCCCAGAAGAATATGGGGGCCCAGGTTTAGATCAAATCTCATATGGCTTAATTATGCAAGAGTTAGAAAGATGTGATTCTGGACTACGTTCAACAGCATCTGTTCAATCTTCTTTGGTGATGTACCCTATCTGGAAATATGGTTCAGAGGAGCAAAAACAAAAGTATCTTCCAAAATTAGCAACTGGTGAAATGATGGGATGTTTTGGTTTAACAGAACCAGATCATGGATCAAATCCAGGTGGAATGATTACCAACTTCAAAGATGCTGGTGACGGAGAAAACGTTATTTTGAATGGGGCAAAAATGTGGATTTCAAATGCTCCGTTTGCAGATATTGCTGTTGTTTGGGCTAAAGATGAAACAGGTCGAATTCACGGTATCGTGGTTGAAAGAGGAATGGAAGGGTTTTCAACTCCTGAAATGCATGGAAAACTTTCATTGCGCGCTTCTGCAACTGGTGAATTAATTTTCGTTGATGTAAAAGTTCCTAAGAAAAACATTTTACCTGGAAGATCAGGTTTAGGAGCACCATTGAGCTGTTTAGATTCTGCTCGTTTCGGAATCGCATGGGGTGCTTTGGGTGCTGCAATGGACTGTTACGACCAAGCAGTTCGATACTGTCAAGAAAGAACACAATTTGGAGTTCCAATCGGTGCTTTCCAATTACAACAAAAGAAATTGGCTGAAATGATAACTGAAATCACCAAAGCACAATTATTGACTTTCCGTGTTGGTCAATTAAGAAATGAAGGTAGAGCTACTTCTGCACAAATTTCTATGGCAAAACGCAACAACTGTGAAATAGCTTTAAATATTGCACGTGAGGCACGTCAAATTCACGGTGGAATGGGCATTACAAGCGAATATTCAATGATGCGTCACATGGCGAACTTAGAGTCAGTAGTAACATACGAAGGAACTCATGATATCCACTTGTTAATCACTGGTATGGATGTCACAGGAATTCCAGCTTTCACGAGAGAAATGCCAGAAACGAAATAATATTTCAATCATAATAAAAGCCATCTGTTGTTACAGGTGGCTTTTTTGTTTTATCTTTTCACCATTCAAACTACTCAAATTGAAGCTACTTCTTATTCTTAGTTGTATTTCTTTCTCCTATTTTTCCTTCAGTCAAACTGAATTGAGAAAGGAATTGGATTCTTTAAAGAAAACCATTCGTCAAAGTACATATTATGATTCATCTGCTGTTTTTATTAATGGGCAACGCGCAATCAAAATTGCGAAAAGGTTGAATGACCCGGATGAGGAAGCATTGATTTATCAATATTATGGAAACTTTTATTATTTCTCCTACAACCTGAAAAAATCGAAACTAAACTATTCGAAATCTATTGAAATTGCTCAAAAAAATCGAAATGGTAAACTGGTGAATTCAACCAAAATTCGACTTGCATTCGTTTTATTGGATACTGATCTACTTGCCGCTGAAAAAGAATTTAAAAATTTACTAAAAGAAGCATTAAAAAATCAATATACAGAAAACACAATTGAAATTTATAATGGATTAGGAAACCTTTACGATTCTCGATTGATGAAAGATGAGGCCCTAAAATACTATCTGAAAGGATTGAGGTTGGCCGAAAAAAAAGGTAAAAAGTACCACATTGCCATGATGCTCAATAATATTGGATTAGTGAAGTTCAACAACAATCAAGTCAAAGAAGCGGAAAAAGATTTTAAAGATGGACTCAAAATCATTGAAGGAATGGATGAGTTTCGTTTAAGTCTAAATCTAAATAACAATCTAGGACTAGTCAGTAAATCCCTTAAACAATATAAACAATCCATTAATTACTATAAAAACACATTGATTAATGCGAAAAAATTAGGATTCCCTTTAGGTCGTGGCGTTGCCTTTCTAAATTTAAGTGATTCTTATTTAAACAATAAGGAATATAAAGTTGCTATTAACTATGCTGATTCTGCCTTGTCAATTCTTCAAACCTTTGAACAATGGGAATATGTTGGTATGGCTTATTTGATTAAAGCAACTATCTATCGGAAACTCAATAACACAAAAAGTGCGAAAGCATACACCGATACTTTATTTCAATTATTATCGTTTCATCCATCTTCTAATTTAGAAAAAACAGCACATCAAGAACTTTCATCTATCTTTGAACAAGAAGGGAATTATAAATTAGCATTCTACCACAATAATCGTTTCCATACAATCAGTGATAGCCTTTTAGAAATAGCAAACAAAGACAATATTGCTCAGCTTCAAGTGATTTACGGGAAAGAAAAAGTCGAAACAGAATTAGAAAGCGAGAAAAATAAAAACACGCTTCTTTCGAAAGAAAATGAATTGAAACAAACAAAAGTAAACGCAATTATCATTATTTCCATTTTTGTATTGTTGATTACTGTAGGATTAATCTACATTCGCCATGTGCGACTTACACGTAAACAGCAACAAGAATTCACAAGTAAACTTATTTCTAATATTGACCAAGAGCGTTCACGAATTTCAAAAGATTTGCATGATGATATTGGTCAATCCTTATCTGTGATAAAATCGAAAATCAATATGTTCACTTCTGGAAAAATCAACGATATTTCTGGAATGGACAATGATGTTGGGGATGTAATTGATCAAACACGTTCAATTTCACATGCATTGCATCCTTCGTTTATACAAAAACTTGGACTTGAACGTTCACTTGTTTCTTTAACCGAGAACACTCAATCCAAAACCGGACTGATCTGCAGTTTAGATATCGATGAAGCTAAAAATTTAGAGCTTTTAAACCCTGAATCTCAAACCCAAGTGTATCGAATAATCCAAGAATGTATCAACAATACCTTGAAGCATGCCGAAGCAACAGCGCTAAAAATCTCAATAACACAGCATGAAAATGAGTTTATTGTTAAATACCAAGACAACGGAATTGGAATTTCAGACGTCAATAAATCGATTGATGGTATAGGTTTGCAAATTATTCAAGAAAGAGCAATGAATATAAAAGGGAAAGTCCAAATTATTTCTGGAAAAGGAAAAGGTTATACATTGATACTGACGTTTACACAACTCGATTAACATGAAAATTTTCATTGCAGACGATCATCCGATATTCAGAAGTGGTTTAAAATTCCTTCTTGAAACTTCTTTTGATTCAATACAAATTACTGAATTTGACAATGGTATAAGTCTGATTGATCATTGTGCTTCGAATCAAGCTGATATTGTGATTGTGGACATTGACATGCCAGGAAAAAATGGTTTGGAGGTTTGCGAAGCACTTGTATCACAAGGATGTAAATCAAAAATCATTGTACTGACGATGTATAAAGATTTGGAAATGCTCAAATTGGCATTTTACAATGGTGCCAAAGGTTATCTCGTAAAAGACAATACCAGTGAAGAGCTAGTGGATTGTATTCAATCAGTGTTAGCCGATAAAAACTACATGGCTAAAGGCATTCGTGATCAAGAACAATTAGTCGATCACGACGACGTAGGCAAATTCAAAATCGCTGAATTACTTAATTCATTGACACGAACTGAATTGAAAACGCTCAAATTGGTAAGTCAAAAATTATCAAGTAAAGAAATTGCAGATTTATTGTTTGTTTCTGTGAAATCAGTGGAAAATTATCGTTCGCGAATCTGCAAAAAATTGAATTTGGACGCGCGAAACAATAGTTTGCTTTTGTGGGTTGTCGATAACAAAAAAATCATCGACAGCATTAAGTAATTACTTTAACGTGCTCATCACAAACGAACTTTGTACATTGGCAATATTCGGTATGGAAGCAAGTTTTTCTTTCAAAAACAATTGATATTCATCCATGTCCTTTACTTCAATTGATAATAAATAATCGTAGTTTCCCGCAATGTGATAACACGCCGAAACTTCTGATAAATGAACCACTTCATCCTCAAAACCTACCAATAAATCCAGATTGTGTGCTTTTAATGAAACCTGACACAAGACATGTAATCCTTTACCAATTTTCTTTTTGTCCAACTTTGCTTCATATGCCTGTATTACGCCATTGCGCTCTAATCTCTTGATGCGTTCAAACGTAGGAGTGATGGATAAGCCAATTTCAGCAGCAATTTCCTTGTTGCCAAGTTTAGCATTTTTACTCAATAATCGTAAAATCTTACGATCTAAATCATCCAATTGAATATCCATAGAATCTTTTTCTAAAATTGGTGTTTTTTAAATCTTATTTCAGAACAAATGTAACTATTTATCATCTTTTTAAGAATTATATTCTATCAATTGGCATTGAATTAGTTTTTTCAATAGGTTTACGATACAATTTAAAGAAATAATTATGGATTATTCTAAAATGCAACCAGAAAGTTTGATGATGAGTTATGGTTACAAACCATCTTTGTCAGAAGGCGCTATCAAATGTCCAATTTTCCAAACATCTACCTTCGTTTTCAATACAGCAATGGAGGGAAAACGTTTTTTTCAGTTAGCCTATGGTTTACGTGAAAAAGATGCTGGAGAAGAATTGGGATTGATATACAGCCGTTTGAATAATCCAGATTTAGAAATCCTTGAAAACCGTTTGTGTTTATGGGATGGAGCTGAAGATTGTGCTGTTTTTGAGAGTGGAATGTCTGCCATTTCAACGGCTTTGATGGAATTCATGGCGCCAGGAGATTTGCTTTTGTATAGTCGTCCAGTTTATGGTGGAACAGATCATTTCATCAATCACTTTTTGAAGAAATTACAAATCGAAGCCGTTGGTTTTCATGCCACGGATTCGAAAGAAGAAATAATTGCTCGCATTGAAGCAACAGGAAAAGCGAATCGTTTAACTATGATTCACATCGAAACACCTGCAAACCCAACAAATGCGCTAATTGATATTCAAATGTGTGCAGAGATCAAAGCACATTTCACAACAGAAGAGAAACCTGTAATTCTTTCAGTTGATAACACGTACATGGGACCAATTTGGCAACATCCATTGAAACATGGTGCTGATTTAGTTCTGTATTCTGCAACAAAATACATTGGTGGACATTCGGACGTCATCGCTGGAGCATGTTTAGGTTCAAAAGAATTGATGGCGCGCATTAAAGGGTTGCGCACATTCTTAGGAAATATGGCGGGACCTTGGACAGGTTGGTTACTCATGCGTAGTCTGGAAACCTTGAAAGTACGCATGGAACAACAAGCGACCAATGCAAAATTTGTTGCTGAGTATTTGCGCAACCATCCAAAAGTTGAAAAAGTATATTACTTAGGATTTATTAATGAAGTTGGAAATGATCGTGAAAAGGAAATTTTCGCTCGCCAATATACATCTGCAGGTGCAATGATTGCTTTTGATGTAAAAGGTGGCGAAGCAGAAGCTTTCAAATTCTTGGATTCATTGAAATTAATCAAATTGGCAGTTTCCTTGGGTGGTACAGAAAGTTTAGCGGAACATCCACAAACTATGACCCATGCTGACGTTCCAGAGGAAGATAAAAACGTGATGTTTATATCAGAAAAATTGGTGCGTCTATCAGTTGGTGTTGAACATTACAGCGATTTAATTACAGATATCGAACAAGCTTTAAACCAGATATAACAAACCACGACTACATTCGTTGAAAACAAAAACGGTCGCTGAGGAAATTCAGCGACCGTTTTTTATTTGCGATTGAAATATACCTGAATTCCCATTTTAAATCCTAGATTTTTAGACTTATAAGGAAAATTGTAATCGTAATAAAAAGCTGGTTCCAACGCTACGTTCTTATTCAAGAATAACGCATAACCCAAATCAAAACCCAATTCAGTTATATTTTTAGAATCATATCGGCCATAATCGAATTTTGCTTGTAAATACAGATTTTTAACGTAGTATCTAGCAAATGGCGAAATGTAAAAATAAGAGTAAGTCCCAGAAACGGTAGATTGAGCAGAGACAAATTCGAAACCTGTACCTAAAACAAAGTTCCTAGCTAAAAAATAACCCGCATTGGGATTAATGTTTAACCTTGTGCTTTTATATCCAGAGTAAGACCTATATTGATTAAACGAAACGGATCCGCCCGCCATTATCGTGTTTTTTTCAATTTGTGCTGATAATTGAAAACTTGATATCAGAAGTATTAAAAGTAAAATTTGTTTCATCTTTTTTAGTTTAGTTAGTAATTCCTGTGAAAATAATAATTTATAAAACAGGTCGAATATCTTTAATATTCATTTGCAAAGTTTCACGTTCGCGCCACTTATTTGATTCAAGCGTAAACACTACATCGAAAGGCAAGCCAGATGCAACATCATCAATTTTATCACCAAGGTTAAAACCAATTCCTTCCAAAATCACATCGGAATTTGGTTGAGTCATTGATAACTTCAAATGAACTTCTTTAAGCAATCGTATATCTGTTGAAAACACATTCTTTGCCATGAAAACCGGTTTCATGTTTCCCGGACCATGCGGTTCAAATTGTTCCAAAATTCGCTTTAATCGAGGTATTTTCATTCGGTTTTCACCAGGAGTAAAAATTTCATTGAAATCCAATTCCATATCGACTTCTTGTTCGGGTGTTTGTTCTTCAATGGAAATAGATTCAGCAACCACTTTTTCAAAGGTTTCTTTGAATGCAGCAACATTTTCCAAGGCCATTGTCATTCCCGCTGCATGTGTATGCCCACCGAATTGTTCCAATAAATGCTCACATTTTATCAAAGCAGCATGAATGTCAAAATTGTTGACCGTTCGCGCTGAGCCTGTTGCTTTGCCATTCGATTCTGTCAAAACGATGGTTGGACGATAATGCTGTTCGATTAAACGCGATGCTACGATTCCAACAACTCCTTTGTGCCAATCATTTTTGAAAACAACTGTGGATTTGGCCGTTGAAGCAGCAGCGTCCTCATCAATCATTTCCAAGGCCTGAGCTGTAATTTCTTGATCCAATTCTCTTCTTTCCTTGTTATCAGCATCAATCGCTAAGGCAATTTCCTTGATTTCATCTATTTTTTGAGAAATCATCAATTCAACGGCATGCTTTCCTGAACGCAAACGACCTGCTGCATTGATTCGCGGTGCTATTGTAAAAACAACATCGGTTAAGGTTACAGGGAATTCTCGTTTGGCGATTTTTAGCAGTTCAACAAATGCTGGACGTGGATGATCATTCAATTGCTTCATTCCATGGTAACACAAAATTCGGTTTTCACCAGTTACAGGAACAATATCAGCCCCAATACTTACGGCTAACAAATCAAGAAATCCGAACAATTCGTGTTGGTTCCACTTATTTTCCACACATAAACCTTGTAATAATTTGAATCCAACTCCGCAACCCGAAAGCTCTTTATACGGATAAAGGCAATCCAAACGTTTTGGATCCAAGACCAAACAATCCGGTAACTCACTTCCTGGGTTGTGATGATCACACACAATAAAATCGATTCCTTTTTCTTTAGCGTAAAGCACATGATCAACAGAACGAATACCACAATCCAATGAAATAATTAATGAAAATCCATGCTCGGCTGCAAAATCAATTCCTTGAAAACTCACTCCATACCCTTCAGTATAACGATCGGGAATGTAATAATCAATGGCTGCGTGTTTATCGTTTAGAAAACCATACATCAAAGCAACGGCTGTTGTTCCATCAACATCGTAATCACCAAAAAGAAGTACTTTCTCTTCCTTTTCAATTGCACGATTTATACGATGAACAGCTTCATGCAAATCCTTCATTAAAAATGGATCATGTAAGTCTTCTAGCTTTGGTCTAAAAAAAGATTCAGCTGCTTCAAATGTTGTTATTCCTCGTTGAATTAATAATTGTGCGACAATGCGATCTACTTTGAGTGTTGAACGAAATTCTTCTACTAGTGTACTTTCTACCGGCGTTTTGACAAGCCATCTTTTTTGCATAATTTTCAGTTTTCTTATTTAAGTTAATAAAAATTGGCGCATTGAAGCAAGAAAAAAATTTATTGAATCGATAAACTCTATAAAATGAAGGTTTTAACAAGTATCATCTCAGTCGTATTTCTAACACTTTCCTGCGTCGCACAAACATCTTACGATTTCTCCAGCACCGTTCCGCCCAATTCACCTGAAATTAGCGCCGTCCCAAAATCATTTTTTGGCGTTTACTCAAGTGATTCAGCTGATATCGATTATGAATTCAGTGCAAAAGGTGTTTTTGCCATTTCAACGATTTACAATCAAATTTCCCGCGAAACTGTTCGAGAATCTTCCAAGTACCATGTTGAAAATGGTTATTTATTCGGTATACAAAAAGACGATTCAATTCCATGTGTTCTTGAAGGCGAATACTATGTTTTTGGTATCAAATATCGAGAACAAATTATTGGTGGAACAGCACAACATAAATTGGTTCAATTAACTCCAAATTCCTTTATTGTCAATTTCAAGGAGAATGGAACGTTCACTCCTTCCCTATTTGATTTTAAAGGAAAAACGTTGAGTGTTCGTCATTTCACCTACGAACCAGAAGCAACAGTTTTCGATGGAATTACTTCCAAAAAAACTGCTGCATCAAGTCAAATGAATACGATTAGTCTCAGTCCAACACTAGAAGAATGGAACAAAATTCCTCTTGCTTCTATCATGACAAGCCCAACACTGTTTAAACGTTAATTATCTTCCGTCTCCGTCCAATAAATTACCAAGTCCGCCCAAAATAGATCCTTCTTCTTTACGAGGACCTGTTCCGTATGAAAGGATTCTTGACGCCAAACGCGAAATTGGCAATGTTTGCAGCCAAACTTCACCCGGTCCTTTCAAGGTTGCGAAGAACATTCCTTCTCCACCAAACAAGGTATTTTTAATTCCTCCAACGAATTGGATGTCGTAATCAACATCTTGTGTGTACGCAACAATACAACCTGTATCAACGCGTAATACTTCGCCGGGTTTTAAGGTGCGTTTTAAAATGTGTCCACCTGCGTGACAAAAAGCCATTCCATCCCCTTCCAATTTTTGCATGATGAAACCTTCACCACCAAATAATCCTGTTCCAAGTTTTCGTTGAAACTCAATACCGATTGCTACACCTTTTGCAGCACACAAGAATGAATCTTTTTGACAAATGATTTTTCCATTGTATTCACTTAAATCAATCGGAATAATTTTTCCAGGATAAGGTGAAGCAAAAGCAACACGCGCTTTCCCTGTTCCGTGATGTGTATAGGCTGTCATAAACAAACTTTCACCGGTCAATAAACGTTTTCCAGCTCCCCAAAGTTTACTCATAAATCCTCCAGAATTGGATTGCGCGCTACCATCTCCGAAAATAGTTTCCATTTGGATTCCATCGTCCATGAACATAAAAGAACCTGCTTCAGCAATTGCCGTTTCTTGCGGATCCAATTCAATTTCTACCAATTGCATTTCTTCCCCTTGGATGAAATAATCGATTTCGTGGTTTGTTTTCATTTTATTGTTGTTTACTATTCATCTATTTATTAACGTAATGTCGAAGCTTGGTACAATTTTAATTCCTCCCAAGTAACTGCATCGCCTAACTTTTCTTTCAAAGGACTCAACGATGTTCCTTCATAATCTCCAAACAAATCTGCCAATTCACTGATACGTTTTGCATCCATTACATCACTCAATTCTACTTTTTCAGCCTTAATCAAAAAGGTGAAATGACCATAAATGGTGTTCTCAGAAAGTTGTCGAATGCGCGCAATTTCTTCAATGGTATGACCATCGTTCCATAAATCCCACGATTGATCGTAAGTGCTACGTTTTTCTTTTTTCTCTTTCGGTTCCTTTTTCGATTTTTTCAATTGAATCACTTCTTCCTCCTCATCCGTATGCATATCGAGTAAAGAAGGATTTTGACGTAATTCTTGTTGCATCGCTGCAATTTTAGCAACCTTATAATTTTTCACTTCTGAAGTCCAAACAAGTTCTTTGGTAATTTCTCGACCAGCAACAATCGCTTCCATAAGGATGCGTGCCTTTTTCATTTTCAAAATGGCTTCGGTCAATAATTCGTCCAGTTCTTCCAATTCTTCCGAATACGCTTTTGTCTTTTTCACACGGCGTAATTCCGCAATTTTCTTCAAATTACTTGTTAAAACGCCATCTAATATTTTAAAGAAATAGGTGTAAGCCGCCTGAACACGCTCGAACACAAAATCCATATCCAAACGTTCATTTCGAAACAGATTTTCTAATTGATTGCGGAATTTTTTCGCTGGATCAACACTTGACTGAATCGCTTGTGTTTGCAATGTTACCCATGATTTGTTTTTCCCTTTCTCCGTTTTAGAACCTGCATTTTTATAACTCGCTTCATGGATTCCCCATTTCGAATTCAATTCATACCAATCAAACGCCGCACTGAGAATATCCAACAGGTATTTTCGTGTTCCATGTTCCAAATAGGCATTTAACATTGGCTCATCCGCTTTGTTTCCTGAATAAGCTACAACTTGTTGATCATTTGACAAACCATTCATGCGCATTGGTTTCAGTAAAACCAATCCTTGTAAGGTACGTAAACGTGAAAGTGCAACATACGCTTGTCCAGGAGCGAACACATCCGAAACATCCAAAACGGCTTTATCAAATGTTAAACCTTGACTTTTGTGAACCGTAATTGCCCACGCCAATTTCAAGGGATAATGCACAAAGGTTCCCATAACGGTTTCCTCAATTTCTCCCGTTTTATCGTTTAAAGTATAGCGGATATTACTCCATTCATATTTTTCAACGATGATGCTTCGGTTTTCTTCTGGAAAATAAACACTGATCTCGGCAGAACTCAAGGAATCAATGCGACCCATTTTTCCATTGTAGAAATTTTTATCGAAAGAAATGTCGTTTTTGATGAACATCACTTGAGCACCAACCTTCAATTCCATGTCTTTTTCAATAGGAAATAAATGCGGTGGAAATTCTCCTGTTACTTCAGCTGAATAATTAAATGACTTATTTTTAAGTGATTGCAAGGCCTTCGCATTCATCTCATCCGCCTTCGAATTGTGCGTTGTCAAGGTAATGTATCCGTCCTCTTTAAGTGCATCAAAATCGGGTTGAACAAATTGATTCAACACCTTAACATCTTCCTCCGTAATACGATTATCACGCAAGTGATTTAATACAGTAATAAACGTATAATCTTGTTGACGGTAAATTTTTGAAAGTTCAATGTATAAAGGCTTTTGTTCTTGTAATACTCGAGCATTGAAAAAGAAAATTCCGTTATAATATTTATGCAACACACTCCATTCTTCGGGTTTAACTACCGGAGGAAGTTGCAATAAATCTCCAATAAATAAAACTTGAACTCCTCCAAAAGGTTCATTCGTTCTGCGCACATTTCGTAAAGTCCAATCCATTGCATCCAATAAATCGGCACGCAACATACTGACCTCATCAATGATTAACAATTCGAGACTTCGCATCATGTTTTGACGCTGCTTGTTCATTGCAAAATGACGCATCAAACTATCTTTCGTTTCTAGTTTAACAGCATTGGTAAATTGCGGGGCGACACCAAATTCAGGAACAAAACCTGCAAATGGTAATTGAAAGAAGGAATGAATGGTTACTCCACCTGCGTTTAAGGCTGCAATTCCCGTAGGAGCAACAATTACCGCATTCTTGTAAGTGCTTGATATTATTTTCTTTAGTAAGGTAGTTTTGCCAGTTCCAGCTTTTCCTGTAAGAAAAACCGACTGATTAGTCTGGTTGATAAAGCGTTCTGTAAATTCTGCTGGATTACTAACGTCGTGTTGTGTTTTTGTCATCATTTATTTGAAGTTAATGAAAAATATCATTCGCCTCCAAATGAAAAATAAAAAGAAGTATAAAATTTTAAGAATTAATTCCAATTGATCATCGAACCTGAAGTAAATGAATCTTCAAAGGTTGTGCGTAAACGATCTAATTTTGCCTTTGCCGAAGTGTCGCCTGAATTGGCTTTCAATTTCAATTTGTAATAAATGTCCAATGAATGCCCAAATAAATCTTGCTCCAACATGTGTTTGATTGCGGCAATTTTCCCATTGACTTCAATTAAAAAATGTTCGATTTCACCAAGTTCAGTAAGTTCTGGATTTGATAAATTTTCTTTTTTCAACAAAGTAGAATAATGAGGTAAAAGCTCATCCAAAATCGATGTAAATCGCTCTAATTCTCTGTTTAATAATTCTTTATTGTTTTTAAAATCTTTCACGGTGGTTCTTTTGTATAGACGCAATGTAACGAATAAAATGAATGCGAAAAATAAATTTTCGAATATTTAACAAAGAACTACGTAGAACTACTTACTTGCGTATTTTTGCAACGTGTCAGGCATTTACATACATATTCCATTTTGCAAGCAGAAATGCACCTATTGTGATTTTCATTTCAGTACAACATTTCATGCCTATCGACAGGAAATGATTGATTGTATTTGCAAAGAAATTCAAGAACGAGCTAGTTATTTGAGTGAATCTTCACTGAATAGTGTCTATTTTGGTGGAGGAACGCCCAGTTTGTTAAGCCAAGCCGAATTAGTACAACTACTTAACACAATCAAGAGCATTTTCACGCTGACGGATGCATGTGAAATTACTTTAGAAGCAAATCCAGATGATATTGATCTTGAACGATTAGGTTTTTGGAAAACAGCAGGAATAAACCGCCTTTCGATTGGTCTACAATCGTTTAAGGAAAGTGATTTACGTTGGATGAACCGCGCACATTCAGTTGAAGAAGCTTTGATATGTGTGGATTTAGCGCGTAAAAGTGGCATCACGAACATCAGCGTTGATTTGATTTACGGCTTACCAAATCTATCGATGGACGAATGGAAACAGCACATTGATACAGTTTTAGCGATGGAAGTACAACATGTTTCTGCTTATTGTTTGACGATTGAAGAAAAAACGGCCTTGCATCATTTGGTGAAGACGGAGAAAATTGTCCCTGCTGGTGAAGATGACCAGAGCGAGCAATTCATTTATTTGATTGAGCGCTTAATAGCAGCTGGTTTCAATCATTATGAGATTTCTAATTTCGGTTTTCCAGGTTACGAAGCTGTTCACAATTCGAATTATTGGAAAGGTGCGCATTATTTGGGAGTTGGACCTTCGGCACATTCGTTCGATGGAAAAAGCCGTCAATGGAATGTTTCGAACAATACGCTTTACTTAAAGAACTTCGAAGCGAACACCTATTTTGAAATTGAGCACTTATCGCCTAAAGATCGTTGGAATGAATTGCTGTTAACCGGATTACGCACATCATACGGTGTAAATATTGATCAACTTTTCGCCATTTTAGATCCAAGTGCAGATTTCTTCGAAACATTAACCGAATTCAAACAAAACAATTGGTTGATTGAAGAAGATGGAACCTTGTTTTTAACGAGTGAAGGACGCTTGAAAGCAGATTACATTGCTTCGGAACTTTTCGTGTAAAAATGCTTCAGTAAATCAATAAAAATAGACTTCCAACAGAATATTTCTACTTCCAATTTTGACATCTCAACACCATGTTTTAAAAGAACATCCAAATTCGTACTTTTACAGCTTCATCATTCACATTTAACATGAAAATTCTTTCTATTCTTTGCCTTATTTTCATTTCAGCATCCGTTTTCGGACAAAAAAAGGTAATCGATCATACTGTTTACAACGACTGGCGTAAAACCGAAGCACAAATCATTTCGAATGATGGAAATTACATCAGTTATGAAATCAATCCTCATCGCGGTGATGGCTTTTTGTACGTTTACAATAGCTCAACAAGCACAACGGATTCATTCCCACGTGGAAAAGAAGCAAAATTTGGTACAAACAACAATTATTTGGTGTTTAAAATCACCCCTGGATTTGATACTTTGCGCAACTGCGAATTGAACAAAGTTGATAAGAAAAAATGGCCAAAAGACACACTTGGAATTTATGTGTTTGCAAAAGATAGCCTAATAAAAATACCATTATTGAAATCGTTTTCAGTATTTGAAGACAATGATTGGTTGAGTTATGTGGTGGATGAAAATGAATTCAAAACTACAGCAGCAGCAAGCGAAAAAGAAACCAAAAAGAAAAAATCGACTCCTAAAAAGAAAAAGAAAAGCAAGAAAGAGGAAGAAAAATCAGCGTATAAATCAGATGGCAAGTTGCTAACTTTATTAAATCCAACGACTGAGAAAAGTTATCAATTTAAAGACATTACTGATCATGCCGTTTCGACAAAAGGAACCACATTGGCAATGGTCGAACACAAAAAAGAAAAAGTTGATTCATTCCAATTGATCCTTGTTGATTTAACAAATGGAAAACCAACGCCAATTTCTCCTAAATACGCATCCATTAAACAACTCTCTTTTGATCACACTGATAACTATTTGGCCTTTTTATCTAGTTCAGATACGGCAAAAGTGAAAAATTACCAATTGAATTTATTGGTACTTTCTTCTAAATCATTGCGCCAATTAACGGATTCGAGTTCAACGTTTTTACCGAAAGAAGATGCAGTTTCTGAAAATAGAAAGCCAAGTTTCAGTGAAGATGGTCGATTCTTATTCTACGGTGTTGCTGAACGTTTACAAGCAGAGAAAAAGGATTCATTATTAGAATCTGAAAAAGCAAAGGTTGATATTTGGCATTACCAAGACAAACGTTTGCAATCACAGCAATTGGTTGAACTGAAACGCGATCTAAAGAAAACAGATTTATACGTTTTCACTTTGGCAAATTCATCCCATTTGAAATTATCGAATGACACACTGCGCGTGAATCCAAGTGAGAAAATCGTTGGAAATTATTTGTTTGCTTCTTCTGATGAACAATACGTAATGGCAAATCAATGGGAAGTGCCGAATTTAGAAGATCATTACCGCGTTTCCTTGCTTGATGGTTCAGTTGAATTAATCAAAAAAGCTGTTGGATTCAATGGTGATTTATCGCCAAGCGGAAACTACTATTCATTCTTCGATGCAAAAGCTGCACAGTTCTATTTAATGGATTTAACAGCTAAAACGACATCCTGCATTACCTGTGACACGAAAAAAGTGAACTGGCAAGAAGATGTGAACGGAATGCCGATGTTAGCTTCACCATTTGGATCAAGAGGCTATACTCCAGAAGAAAAAGACTTAATTATTCAATCGGAATACGATGTTTGGGCCTATTCAATTGCTGATAAAAAAATGCGTTGTTTAACCAATCGCGAAGGTGAAGACGGTAAAATTCGCTTGGAATTGAATCTTTGGTCAAATGACAGTGTTTACGTTGATTTCGAAAACATCTATATCAAAGGTTTCAACGAAACAACAAAAGGTGCATTGGTTTATACACTTGTGAATCATGGCGATCACACTGATTTAGTTAAAAACTACGATACAAATCACAAGTTGCTATACTTGAGTCGTTCGAAAAACACAAAAACAACCTTGTTTAGAATGAGTTCTGTTTCAGAATATCCTGAAATTCGCATTACACAAGATTTCTTTCAAACAGAAAAAACATTAACGCATACAAATCCGCAACAAGATTCATTGAATTGGACAACAGTTGATTTGGTGAACTGGAAAAGTTATGAAGGAATTCCTTTACAAGGATTGTTATACAAACCAGAGAATTTTGACGCAACGAAATCGTATCCGCTGATTGTTTATTACTACGAATTGAATTCCGATGAATTGTACAGTTATTCAGCGCCAAAACCAACGGCTTCCATTATTTATCCAACTGAATACGCTTCGGCTGGTTACTGTGTTTTCATTCCAGACATTCGTTACAAGCACGTTGGACATCCAGCAAAAGCAGCTTACGATTGCATCATGAGTGGAACTGACCACGTGTTGAAATTATATAAAAACATCGATTCAACGCGTATGGGCTTGCAAGGACAAAGTTGGGGTGGTTACCAAACAGCACAATTAATCACAATGACGACGCGTTACAAAGCGGCAATGGCTGGAGCTCCGGTTTCAAATATGTTCTCTGCATACGGCGGAATCCGTTGGGGAAGTGGTGTGAACCGTCAATTTCAATACGAACGCACACAAAGTAGAATTGGAAAAACCATTTGGGAAGCACCAGAATTGTACACTGAAAATTCGCCAATCTTCCACCTACCAAAAGTTCAAACACCTTTGTTAATCATGAGTAATGATGAAGATGGAGCAGTTCCGTGGTACCAAGGAATTGAATTGTTTACAGGTATGAAACGCCTTGGAAAACCATGTTGGATGTTAAATTACAACGGTGACGATCATAACTTGATGCAAAATGCGAATCGTTTCGATTTAAGTATTCGCATGCGTCAATTCTTTGATTATTACTTGCAAGGACAACCAGCACCAAAATGGTTAACTGAAGGAATTCCAGCGATCGAAAAAGGGAAAACCACGAACTAAGCATGGAAAAACGTCCTTTGCTCATTCTATCAGCAATCATTGTTTTCATTGGAATTACAGTATTAAGCTTACTTCCACCGAAATCGGGCGTTGAACTACCAACCAATGATAAAGTTGGACATTTTATCGCCTATGGAACGTTCGCCATGAACATCAGCTTGTTGTTTAACCGTTGGAAAAAGGAATTGTTATTTTCCTTGATCGGAATTGTGCTTTACGGAATATTGATTGAATATCTTCAAGGCTTTGTGCGCCGCGAAACATCCTTCTACGATTTCTTAGCAAATACAGCAGGTGTGGCAATTGGTGTAACAATCATTACACTTTTTAGAAGACCAATAACAACATTTTTAGCAAAAATCAACGTAATTTCGTTGAACGAAAAATAGAACATGGAAAAATTACTCAACTTCATTGACGGATCGTATGTGGAACCAATTAGCGGTGATTACATCGATAACTTTGAACCAGCAACAGGAAAAGTATATAGTTTAATTGCCAATTCAGACGAACGCGATGTTGAATTAGCAGTAAAAGCCGCTGAAAAAGCCTTTCCAATTTGGTCGAGTATGTCGATTGAAGAACGCAGTGCAATCATGGTGCGCTTGTCTGAAGGAATTCAAAATCGCATGGATGAATTTGTTGCTGCTGAATCGCGTGATAATGGGAAACCATTGACCTTGGCTGCACATGTTGACATTCCTCGTGCGGTATCCAATTTCCATTTTTTCGCTACAGCAATTACACATTTTGCATCTGAAAGTCATTACATGGAAGGTCTTGGCGTGAATTACACCATGCGCAAACCGATTGGAATTGTTGGCTGTATTTCTCCTTGGAACTTACCGTTGTACTTGTTTTCATGGAAAATTGCACCAGCTTTAGCCGCAGGAAACTGTGTTGTAGCAAAACCATCTGAAATTACACCTTATACTGCTTATTTGTTGGGGAAAGTTGCCAAAGAAGCTGGAATGCCTGATGGTGTTTTGAATATTTTACACGGATTAGGTGGAAGTGTTGGAGATGCAATCGTGAAACATCCAAAAATCAAAGCTATTTCGTTTACTGGAGGAACAAAAACAGGAGAATACATTGCTCGTACAGCTGCCCCAATGTTCAAAAAACTTTCATTAGAATTAGGAGGAAAAAACCCAAACATCATATTCGCAGATTGTGATTTCGACGATATGTTGAGTACAACCTTGCGCTCGTCATTTGCCAATCAAGGTCAGATTTGTTTGTGTGGTTCACGCATTTTTGTAGAGCGACCAATTTACGACAAGTTCAAAGAAGCATTTGTGGCGAAAGTGGCAAAAACAACCGTCTCCAATCCAACAGATCCAAAGGCAATTTTAGGAGCAGTTGTCTCTAAACCGCACATGGAAAAAGTGTTGTCATACGTTGAATTAGCGAAAGAAGAAGGCGGAACAGTTTTAACCGGTGGAGAACGCGTTATCTTAGACGGAGAATACAAAGACGGTTATTATTTGCGTCCAACTGTCATTGAAGGTTTGGCGTATGATTGTCGCACGAACCAAGAAGAAATTTTTGGACCAGTTGTTACGATTACACCTTTTGACACAGAAGAAGAAGTGTTGATGATGGCCAATTCGACACAATATGGTTTGGCTGCAACTTTGTGGACAAGCGATTTAAAACGTGCGCACCGCATGGCTGATAAAATTCAATCAGGAATTGTGTGGATCAACTCTTGGTTGGTACGCGATTTAAGAACCCCATTTGGCGGCGTAAAAGCATCTGGTGTTGGTCGTGAAGGTGGTTGGGAAGCCTTGCGTTTCTTCACCGAGCCGAAGAATGTATTTGTGAAATACTAAAATAATACAAGCATAAAAAAACCCGTTTAGATACATCTGAACGGGTTTTTTAATTTTTTATTAAGGCTTATTTTATCACCACTTGTTTTGTTGTAGAACCTTGTGCTGTGTGAATTCTTACCAAATAAACACCTGAAGCAACATCCGCAATATTCAGTGTTACCACCATGTCGTTCGAAGCTGTTGTTTTAATCACTTGTCCAGCAATGTTCATTAATTCCACTTGTTGTACTTCTATTCCTTTTGAAACAACTGCCAATTGCTCATCAGCTGGATTAGGGAATACATTTACACTTGAAGCCAATGTGCTTTCAGCAAGACCAGCATCGTTGATTAAACAGAAGTTTTTACTGATTTCTGTACCAAAGTTTGCATCTGCTTCAAGCAATTCAGCTAAGGTATCACCACTGTGTGTAATTGTATAACTTCCATCACCTGCAGCACAACCAGACATTCCATCACCGTAAGAATCCATTAATTTGAAGGTATAACATCCGAAATCCAAACAGAAATCTTGTTCAACCAACATTGCACTTGCATCCGAATACCCATTTCCAGAATATAGAACAGCATTTCCAGCATCTAACAATTCCCAAGACGTTTCAGAACCCCAACAATCGATGTTTAAATCCAAAGCAACTGTTTGTCCATTCACTACTGTTGTGAAAGAAGATGAAATTGTATTGTTTGCTAAGTTTTGATCTGTTGAACCATTTGGATTGATTACCTCTGCATCGAATGTATGATTTCCACCAGCCAATGTTGCAGCTGGAAGTGTGATTGTCACTGTTTGATATTGTGCCAATGAACCTGTCCAAGGATACGTTTGATTCAACACACCATCATAACCATAACTAATTGTTGCTGAAGTTAAAACATCAGTTCCTGAATTGGTAATTGTAACTTGTGGAGTAACAGTTGCAGTACAATATGTTCCTGAAACACCTTGTGGATTATTGATTGCCGCATCTAATGCTGCTCCTGGACCAGCTGGATCAACACCATCAATAGCTGTAGCGCCCGTATTTGAAGGATCCAACCAGTTACTTAAACGCGTTGAATTTGTGGCGTTTCCTGTCCAAGAAACAGAGAATTTACCATATTCATCTGATAAATCTGAACCACCACAAGCAGAAGCTCCACCGTGCAATTGACCAATAACACGGTGATTTTGATCAAACAACGGCGAACCTGACGAACCTGGTTCTGTTACACCCAAATCCCATCCTGGAACATGCCAGTGACTATTTGCACCAGTTCCGGACCAAGAGCTTGATGTTAATGCACTATTTTCAAATGAAATCTTTTTGATATCGCCTGAAGGATGATGAATTCCAACTGCTGAAGAAACTGCGGCACCAGAATTATCCCAACCACTGTAGTAAATTCCCCATGCTGGATCTGGAGCTGTATTTAATTCTGTTAAAGTAAAATCAGAACCTGCCCAAGCAGCACGTAAGATTCCACCATTCACATTCATTGTTTCAGGACCATTCACTGAATTAGCACCTGTTCCACAAACTGTTTGTCCAGAAGGAGATTCCCATCTGAAACGGAATACCCAACCACCAGGGTTTGTACCACAATGATTTGCAGATAAGAAATATGGAATAATTGTTCCAGTTGTATTGTTTACTAATGCTCCTGTACAGAATCCACCGCCATTAACCATCATTGCAACTGAATTTTTTTGGTTTACCCAAGCAGCGCCTTGTGGACAATTTGCATCATAATGACAATTTCCAGCATCATTTAATGCCTTCATCATATCATCCAAATTTCTAAATCCAGAAACAATTGTTCCAAGCGACAATTCACTCGTACCAAGCGCATTTTTTGGCTCAACCAATTCTACAATCACTTTAGACGTGTAAAGAACTTCTGTTCCCAACATCTTATTTTGGTTATTGTTGAATGAGGTATAAGCACCAATGAATTCGTTCGAATTTGCATCCGTAATGAACAATTTTGCTCCTGCAGGTAAATAGAAATTATCAAATACCAAATTGACAGAAACCGCATTTGGACATTCAATTCCATATTGATAAACAACATCTCCGGAAGGTAAAATTGTTTTAGACGCTAATTCTACTACATTTAAATCAACTGTAAATTCTTTTCCAAAACGCATCATTTTTTCGCCACTCAACAGTTGAGTAGCAAGTTCATTTTCGATGTCAATTGCTGGAGTTGCGTAAAACGTTTTTGTTTTTTGAATTTTTCCATTGTAAGTCAAAGGATTTCCAACATTACTCGTTTGAGCGATAGAATTGCCCAAAAAAGCCGTTAAAATGGTTGACAGGAGAAGTAGTCTTTTTTTCATAGTTCTAGTTTTAACTTATCATTTGTAAGACGTTATAGCAAGCAATTCGGTTGGATTATTTCAAAGTGTTGGTAAATCAGTGAAAAAACAATTCTATTTACCTTCAAAAAAATAATTTTTAGCCTAATCTTTGCTAAGAGTAGCACAAAATACAAAAACTCATGAAAAAAACACTTCTTCTTTTTTCGCTAATTCTTGGGATTACAAGTTTTGGTCAGCAATTTGAAATGCCTGCAGAGCAATATCCGTTTTATTCAATCCTTGAATGGAAAGGCATGGGTGCAATGCTATTGAGCAAAGATCCTTTGGGGAATTCCAAAAAAATCAATTTGACACTTGCGGGAAATGCTACAACCAGTATTTGGCAGCAAGGATTTAATCCAGACGACAAGGATTTCTATTACATTTCCAGTGAAAATGCGCGCTATGTCTATTTCATGGACAATCTGCAATTGCAAGAAGGGAAAACGATTTTTCACCAATTGAACTCAAACGGAAATGTAAAATCAACTTCAGTATCATTAATATCTGTTATAAAAAAATTGGGTGCATTTGATCCTTTAGAGTTGGAATTGATGGACATTGTGACAACCGATAAAGCCTTGGTTCACATTTTCCGATACCACGATGTAAAAGCAAAAAAATATGTTGAGATTGCAACATTCATCACGCATCACAACATGCTTCCTTACAGCGCAATTTTAGGTGAAGTAAGCGAACTTAGCTTAAAAGAAGGAAACTACGGAATGTGGAAATATGTTGGATTTACAGATGATCAAATTGTGTTTGCTGCACGCGATTTTCAAAACAAGAAAAATGGTTGGACGGTGATGAATTTCACCTCAAAAGGCGCAATGACAGAAGCAAAATTCATTGAAGCACCAACAGATAAATTTGATTTCGTTAATGAAGTAGCTTTGGGTTCTCATGGTCAATTGTACGTACAAGAAAATTCAAAAGACAATCGTGAAACAGCGCAATTGCATTTTCATAAAAATAAGTATTACCTAACGGGAGTTTCAACTGATGCGACTGGCAGAACAGCAAAATTGATGGAATTAAGTGCTGGAAAATGGGTTCAATTATCAACAGCAACTTTGGCACTTGAAAAAACAAAAGACTTAATGACTGTTGGCTCAATGCCATTAAACGAAGGAATTGCTTGCAAAATTGGAAATACAGTTGTTCTACTTCCATTTGTTTCAAGTGTTAAGCCAATTATTCAGCCTTTCAATGCCGATATGCATTCAAATCCAAGCCGAATGATTTTAGACGAGAAAAAAGAACTTTTTGCTGTATCTTTGGCGGAAGGTCGTCTCTTTTTTGACAGAAAGCAATTAGGGAAAGCTGGAGGTGTAAAATTTGAATTTATCAAGAAATGATTATAGGTATTTGCGGCGGTAGCGGTTCAGGGAAAACAACTTTACTCAAACGAATTTCGAAAGAATTGAAGCATTTAGAGCCTTCGATTTTTTCTATGGACAACTATTATTTACCTATTCATAAGCAACAAACAGATGCAAATGGTGAAATCAATTTTGATTTGCCGACTGCATTGGATAAAAACAGATTGGTGCAAGATTTACATGATTTGATGAACGGTTTGCCAATTGAGGTAAAAGAATATCATTTCAACGCACCACCGGATAAAAACACCTTAATTACCATTCAACCATCCAAATTGATTATTGTTGAAGGCTTGTTTCTTTTTCATTACGAAGAAGTTAGAAAGCTAATCGATTTTTCAATTTTCATGGAAGTTGATCCAACAACGCAATTGGACAGACGTTTGTACCGCGATCAAGAAACACGTGGTTATTCACGTGAAGCAATTTTGTACCAATGGGATAATCACGTTTTACCATGCTTTCAGCAATTTTTATTGCCCTACGAGCACGATGCTGATTTCCGTTTTCACAATGATTCCCGTGCGGATGATGAGTTTGAGCGTTTAATGTACGACCTTAACATGTTAATAGCGCAGCAAGAAGTATGTTAAAAGAACGGCTGGTGAAATATCGTTTTATTCTACTAGCCACGCTTGTTTCATTCTGCTTTGTTTTCTATTATTTGCATGTTTTTAAACTTGATATAAAACAACAAACCGAAGATTTTCAAGAAAAATTCAACGAACAAGAGAAAGATTTAGATGCTTTCTTGTTTGAAAAGAACCGTCAGCTTTCGCGACAAACTAAATTTGAACCAAGCGTATTTTTCAAAGACAAACAGTCGTTCAACCTGCATATATACAGAAACGATTCCTTGGTTTTCTGGAATACGAATAAGATGCCAATTAGTCGTTTTGCAGACATTCATTTTCCTTCCGAAGGAATTATTCATCTTCAAAATGGTTGGTATTACGCTAAATTGGTCAAGTACAAAAATTACATCATTTGCGGTTCATTCATCATTAAACATGATTATCCATATGAAAACAAAGACCTTAAAAATGGATTTGTTGAACCATTAGATATTGAATTTGAAGCGTCTATTTCACTTGAGCAAAACAACAAAGCGTCCATTTATTCGCTAAAAAAGGTTTTTCTTTTTTCACTCGTACAAGATGAAGTACAATTAGCCAGTGAATCGGAATCGCAACTGCTGTTATTTCTATTAGTAAGCTCGATTATTTGTTGGATAGTAGCACTTTACAAACTTCCATTGGTTCGACTTAAAAAATACAAGTGGTCAATTCCGTTGGCACTTCTTACTCTCCGCGTGTTAAGCTTACAATTCAATTGGTTTGGATTTATGAGCGAAACACAAGGATTTCAAGCAACTCTGTATGGAACGAATGAATACTTGCCCAACTTTTTTGAGTATTTGCTGAACTGTATCTTTTTAGTTTATCTAATCTTTAGTTTTAAACGATTTCTTGAAAATCGTTCATTTTCGAATCGATGGAAATGGCCTTTTTTCAGTTTGTATTTGTTGAACCCGCTTTATTGGGCCTTGATTTTATATTTGAGTAAAGGTTTAATAGAAAACTCTTCGATTCCTTTGACGATTGAACGCTTATTCAGTTTGAATTTCTATTCTATCCTAGGAATCATCAGTATTGGAGCCTTATTCTATAGTTTCTACATTTTAAGTTTGGAATTGTCACGCTTGTTAAAACGATTTGGAATTAACTTTTTAACCGTTGTTATTTGGACGATCTTCAGCACGGGAATCTATTTCATTTATGAAAATTTATATGGTCAACATCTATTAATTGCCGCTCTTTTCCCTGCAATTTATGCCATCATTCAGCTTTCATTTGTTTACCGAAAAGGAACAAACTTACAACTGGCATCTGGCCTTACATTTTTGGTGTTGTTCTCAGGAATTTCAGCAATTGTCTTATCGGAATTTAATCAACGAAAAGAGAAAAGTGAACGCGAATTATTTGCCAATCAACTAGCCACTGAGCAAGATATTGCAACAGAAGTTGAATTTTCAATGTTGCACGATAAAATTGCATCTGATAAAATCATTCAAAACATCATTCAATCACCCGGAAATATCAAAACTTCGGACTTCGAAGCTGGGATGGAACGAAGAATCTTCAATGGCTTTTGGGAACGATACGATATAAATTTCAATTTATTTGATACCTGTGGAACTTCATTAATTGATGTTGGTAATGTTCAAATCAATGAGTTTGATGATTACAATGAGATCATTCAAAATCACGGGTCTGTAACTGAGATTGATACAAACATGCATTTTATAAGTGATAACACAAATCAATACAGTTACATTGTTCGTTTACCAATACGTGAAAATGATTCCATAAAAGCATTGTTGTATTGTACATTTAAATCAAAGAAAATTCCAGAAGGTATTGGATTTCCGAGATTGTTAATTTCTAAAAAAGCACAAGTTTTTGAATCCTTAGAAAACTATTCGATTGCAAAATATCACAACCGAAAATTGGTTAATCACTATGGTAAATTCAATTTCCCTTCTAGTTCAAAACCAATAAAAAATTGGAAAAAGGAGACCAATCATTTTTATATTTCAGATGGTTACAATCACTTTGTTCAGCAAAAATCTAAACGCGATTTAATCGTTCTTTCGAGTAAAAATGTGACGTGGGTTGAGTTAATCACTTCATTTTCTTATCTATTTAGTTTTTATGGAATTTTGCTTATTCCATTTCTGTTTCAATTTAATTATACGCCATTCTTTAAACGGACCTTAAGTTTAGCCGTGAAAATTCAATTGGTGCTCATCGGTTTAGTTTTCGTTTCTTTATTGGCATTTAGCTGGGGTAGTGGTATTTTCGTGAAAAATCAATATAGCGAATTCACGAATCACGTTATAAGTGAAAAACTTTCATCTGTAGAGTTAGAATTGAGAGGGAAATTAGGCGGACAGAACTCATTAACTGTTACGCGTAATGGAAATTACACTGAAGCTCTTCTTGCGAAATTTTCAAAAGTATTTATTACAGATATCAATTTATACGATACGCATGGCTTCATGTTGGCCAGTTCGCGACCAAAGGTTTTTAATTACGGATTGTTAAGTGAACAAATCAATCCAGAAGCATACAAGGCATTAAAAATCGAAAGTAAAAGTGAATACATTCACGATGAACAAATAGGTGAATTAAATTACGCATCGGCATATTTACCTTTTTACAGCCATGATGGTAATTTATTAGGATATATCAATTTACAACACTTTGGTCAGCAAGATGAAATTGAAAATCAAATTCAACAATTCTTGGTAGCCATTATCAATGTATTTATGTTGCTTTTGGCGATTTCGATTGTCTTAGCCATCTTTATTTCGAATTGGGTAACAGCGCCCTTGCGTCTACTACAGGAAAACTTTGCCAATATCCGTTTCGGAAAACACAATCAACAAATCTCCTATGACAAGGATGATGAGATTGGAGCACTGGTAAAAGATTACAATCAAAAATTGGAAGAGTTAGAATTTACTGCACAGCAATTGGCGCAAAGTGAACGTGAATCTGCTTGGCGAGAAATGGCGAAACAAGTGGCGCACGAGATTAAAAACCCACTCACTCCGATGAAGTTGAGTATTCAACAATTGTTGCGTGTGTACGATCCAAACGACCCGAATTCAGGACAAAAAGTACAAAAAGTGGCAAACTCGATCATTGAGCAAATTGATGCCTTGACTAAAATTGCAAATGAGTTTTCTAATTTCGCAAAGATGCCACGTCCAGACGAAGTAGCAATGGATATTGTTCCAGTACTTGAAAACGTTCTAGAAGTATTCAAGGATGAAGTAAAGTGCACTTTTGAGTTGAACAAACAACTTGCTATTGCCAATGTATTTGCGGATAAAGATCAAATGGTTCGCACCTTCAACAACTTGATAAAAAATGCCATTCAAGCGATTCCTGAAGATCGTCAAGGAAGAATTGTAATCACTATTGATCAGCTTGAGAACAATGTACGAATTCGCATTTCAGATAATGGAACCGGTATTTCAGATGATAAACGCATGAACATTTTTGTCCCTTATTTCACGACAAAATCAACCGGAACTGGATTAGGCTTAGCCATGGTAAAACAAATCATTGACAATCACAATGGTTTGATTTATTTCGAAGCAAATCAACCAGAAGGAACAACCTTTATCGTAGAATTACCAATCGTTCAAGCATAAAAAAACCGGACGCTTGAGAGAACGTCCGGCTCGATTTGAGAAAACCATTTTGTCTCGTTTGACAAAAATGATGTACGTTATGTTGGAGAATTACGCCAAAGTATAATACAGAATTAGGATAAGGTCAAGGCTCACACTTACTGTTGCAGCTGTCATAATCCAACGCATTGGAGAAACTGCCAATAATAAACTCAATGTTGCCATCGTTGGAATAATCACTGCTGATAGTGACACTACATTATTGATAGCGCCTAGACCAACTGCAATTCCTCCTAAACATCCTACAATAGTAAGGATAACACAGATTAATCCAAATCTGTTGAATTCTGAATCGCTAATTAAACGATCAAATTTATTTTGTGGTTGTGCTTTAACTTCCATAAATCTTTCTGTTTTAAAGTAATAAGGCAAAGTTGAAGATTGAGCAGTCTCGAAAAAATGAGTTCAATTAGTAGAAAAACTGATTTTTGTCAAGAAAAAAACTGATTTAACTGATTTTCAATGTGTTGCATTTAAACCGATCTAACAGTTTTGGGGCTTCGTCGATTTTCCAAATCACAAATTCAAATAAATTGATACATTTGTCTCAGAAGGGAATGGAAGACTCAAAAAAAATAGCTGTAATCGGAGGTGGTAGCTGGGCTACTGCTCTTGTAAAGATCTTGTGCAATAATTTGTCTTCCGTTAATTGGTGGATGCGAAACGAAGGAGCGGTAGCTCATATTTTAAAGTATCGTCACAATCCAAATTACCTTCAATCCGTTGAATTCGATTTAAATAAAATCAATGTTAGCACGGATTTAGAAGAAATCATTCGACCTGCTGATATTGTAATTATCGCAAATCCATCCGCTTTTTTAACCAAGATTTTTGAGAATTTTCCAAAAGAAGTAATGAAAGACAAAATTGTCTTTTCTGCTGTAAAGGGAATTATTCCAGAATACAATGCAATCCCAGCGCGCTTCATTCACAAAACCTTTGGAACTCCGTATGATAATATTGGAATTATTTGTGGACCATGTCATGCAGAAGAAGTTGCATTAGAGCGTTTATCCTATTTAACAATCGCTGGACAAGACGAAGAAATTGCCGAAGAAATGGCTGAACTTCTTGCGTGTCGTTACATCAAAACCACCGTTTCAGATGATTTATTTGGTACCGAGTTATCCGCAGTTTTGAAGAATGTATATGCTTTGGCATCTGGAATTTGTTCTGGATTGGGATATGGAGACAATTTTCAAGCAGTATTGATTTCGAATGCCATTCAAGAAATTGAAAACTTTATTGATGAAGTGAGTCCAATTCACCGCGATGTGAAATCTAGCGCCTATTTGGGAGATTTGTTGGTAACCGCTTATTCCAAGTTTTCACGAAACCGCACTTTTGGTTACATGATTGGAAAAGGATATTCAGTGAAAACAGCTCAACTAGAAATGGATATGATCGCTGAAGGCTATTACGCAACAAAATGTGTGATGGAAATCAACAAGAAATTCCAAGTGGAAATGCCAATTGTTGAAGCTGTTTACAATATTCTTTACGAACGCATCTCACCTGTAATTGAAATGCGCATCTTGACTGACAAATTAAGTTAAGGCTTAATTTCCGATTCTTTTTTATATCCTAAATAAATAATTTTATACGAATAATCTGGATGCGCCCCATTCATTGTTGGAGCCAATGGTTTCAATTTTCCAGATCCTGAAGTAGATAAATATTGCGTGAATTGTGCTACTGGTTGTGTCGTGTTTTCGTTTGCCACAGTCGAATAAAATTCAATTTTGTACCAATTGCGCTTACTCGTAAACATTTTCATCGTTGATTTCTTCAGTCCGTCGATTTCAAAATTGATTTGATCTTCTAATAAAATCTCTTTTCCACCAACTTCGGAATAGTTATCCGAATATCCATCAAATCCTGTTAAATCTTCATGGTGATACACATCATTGTAAACGCGAGGCAAACAAGCATATTCATTGAAATCACGTGGGAGACCATCTTTATCCACTGCGAAATAACACGGTTTATTTTCCGATGATTTAGATTCTATCAAATTGCTCATACACTCATTTGATGGCGCCAAATTTCGCCAATAGTAACTTGCGTTGTGCACCCAACCCAAAACAGACTCTTGATTTTCACTCACCAATGCGTAGTTTTCAATCAAGCGATTTTTACGAGCGAATTCAGAGCCATCCAAGGCTAACTCATTGTCTTCCCATTTCTGAGGTTGATAGTTTCCATCACGTAAGTTCACTCCTTGGAAAAATTGCGTCAATGGTTTCAAATCCTTGTAATAACCATAATCATGAACTCCTCCGTCCCACCACCAATCCATTCCGGTGCCAAAATCACCCATAAGCGCTGTTGACCAAATACTATTGTGGTATTCAATTCCAGTACAACAATACATTGCAATTTTACCCGGACCCATTTCTTCGACCATAATTGGTTTGTGATACGTATCCCAGTATTTTTCAATTTGGTCGTAACGCTTTTTGTAATTGATGTCTTTTGTTTCACCATAATTATGCACAGCAACAACATCTGACAACTCAAAAAACCCACCTTTCCCTTTCATTTCAAGGCTAAACGGTGTTGCGTGTGAATGAACAAAAAGTGTGTTCTTATTTAATGCTGAATCGATGTATGCTTGTTGATTAGCAATCCATTTTATAAGAACTTCAGCCGCTTCTTCTTCTGATTTAGTTCCGCCATCTTTAAAATCTGAACCGTCTTCACTATCCGCCATCATTTTTGAATACCAACGATCCACTTCTGAATAACTGTAAAATGCCATATTTGGGCTGTATCCCCAACGTGAAAACATGTAACGAAGATTATTGCGTTGCCATTTCAACACTTCCTCATTTGTGAAATACTCTTCAACAGATTGCAAATCAAATGCAATGCGATACGGATTTGTTGACCATTTACAAGGATCCCAATCATTCAAATCCATTACTTCAACGTGGTGACGAAAGAGTGTAAAATAAACACCATTGTTTTCGCATTCATCTAACAAGCGATCAAAACCCATCATTTCATCCATTTTTCCAGAATAATTATCATAAACTGGCCAATCTGGAAGCGCTGCTTGTCCTCCCATTTCGAAACGCGTGAAATTTCCACCTACTTCAATCAATTCTTTTAATGCTTTCACCTGACGATTCACTTGAGAAGGTAAATAGGTGCAACCTCCTCCACTAGAAATATTATTCGAAATAGCGAAAAACGGTTCTTTTGTTTCGCTATAATACATCCATCGATCTTGTTCAGTTCCCGTAGTTGAAATTGTTAGATATCCTTTATGATTTGAAGGAACACATTCAATATTTCCACCTTTTACTAGTTGATAGGTTTTTGTTCCTTGAATAATTTCCACATCCATTTTCCATGTTCCTACTTGATTAGGTGCAAAACGAACACGCCATGGAAAGCTTGTTGTATCAGCTCTATATTCATTAATGTACTTTGACGGTTCCAAACCTGCTGTTCTTAAAACTGGTTTATACGCTTGGTAATAAAAACCGAAGCACGTTGTTTTTTCTCCGTTTGGCGCATAAAAGTGAACACGAAAATCGATTTGTTCTGGGTCAAACGGATTTATACCCGATTTTGCTCCAACAAAAAAGTTATCGATCCGTGTTGTTAAAACACTTGGTAATTTAAAGGCGTATTCCAGTCGTTTGTATTTTTCAATTTGTCCTGTTTCACCATGTTTATCAACACGATAATATCCAAAATCCGAATATTCTTGGGCAACAACACTAGAAATATTGGTTACAAACACAAGGGAAAGGAGAAAAACTACAAAGCGCATATAATTGGATTTTAAGTGGTTCAAAGAAACAACATTTTACGCAATATATCCAAAAGTTGAAATTTCACTTATTCACGTTTAATCATTGATAAAATGAACCGTTTAACTCTAGTTTAATTACTAATTTTACCAAAAATTCGAGTTCATGAAAGTTTTCAAATTTGGTGGTGCTTCAGTGAAAGACGCCAACGCTGTTCGCAATGTTTCCGATATCCTTTCTTTGTTTGACGGGGAAAAGATAACTGTTGTAGTTTCTGCAATGGGTAAAACAACAAACAAATTGGAAGAAGTTGTCAATGCTTCTGCTAACCGCGATCGAAAAATGTACATGGCCTTGGTAGATGATTTGTATGATTTTCATATCAAATTATTGGGCGAGTTGTTTCTTGAAAAACATTATGCAATCTATAATTTGATAGATGATATTTTTGAAAAATTGCGTGATCGTTATTCCGAGACATTTTCTGACAATTACAGTTTTGAATACGACCAAATTGTGAGTTTAGGAGAGGTAATTTCTTCACATATTTTAGCAGCTTTCTTGTTTGAAAAAGGACATTCAGCTGGTTGGGCAGATGCTCGTAAGCTAATACGAACTAATAATTTGTACCAAGAAGGAAATGTTGATTGGTCAAAAACAGAAGAATTAATCAATACTCGTTTCTTACCAGTTTTCAAAGAATTCGATATTCAAGTAACACAAGGATTTATTGGTCATACAGCAGAAGGATTCACAACAACATTGGGTCGAGAAGGATCTGATTATACAGCTGGAATTTTTGCTTATTGCACGAATGCTGAAAGCGTGACGATTTGGAAAGATGTACCTGGAATGTTGAATGCCGATCCAAAATGGTTTGATAATACGATTAAACTGGACAGTATTTCGTTCAAAGAAGCAATTGAATTGTCGTATTACGGTGCCTCAGTTATACATCCAAAAACAATCAAACCTTTGCAAAACAAAGGAATTCCATTGTATGTTAAATCCTTTATTAATCCACAAGCTGAAGGAACAACCATTCAGGCATCAACAGCAAAAGACCATTTAATTCCATCGTTTATCTTCAAGATGGATCAAGTGCTTTTCTCGTTTACTACCAAAGACTTTTCGTTTATCGTTGAGGAAAACTTGAGTGATATCTTCAATCGTTTATCGAGTATCAATGCAAAAATCAACTTGATGCAAAATTCCGCTTTGGACTTTTCAATTTTGTTGGATCGTAGCAAAGTGAATCCAGACAACATCATCGAATTATTCAAAGACACTTACACTGTCAAATACAACGAAGGATTAGAATTAGTAACGATTCGTCATTATGACCAAGAAACCTTGGATCGTGTCACGGATAACAAAGACATTTTGTTGGAACAAAAAACACGTCAAACAGCGCGTTTAGTCATGAAAGACAAAGGATAATCATTTTCTTTAGAATCATTCTAAAATACCACAAAAGAGGTACTGCATTCCTTCCTGAAATCTCTTATTTTTGCTCACTAAATTATGAGCAAAGCATTGTCATCCATAAAGCCTGGGCAGTTAGTCACTGTTTGTTGCATTCAAGATTCGGAATTGAAACCGAAGCTGATGGAAATGGGACTAATTGCAGGAAAGGAAGTTCGCGTTCTTTTTCGCGCACCATTTGGTGATCCAATTGCCATCGATGTTCACGGCTATGTGCTTTCATTGCGCTTAGACGAAGCTGGATTAATTCAGGTCAACGAATCGATTGGTTCGGAAGTTTTTGCCTAATTTTAAGCCATGAAAATTGCCCTTCTAGGAAATCCCAATACTGGTAAAAGTTCGGTGTTCAATATGTTGACAGGATTGCGTCAACAAGTTGGAAATTTCCCTGGTGTCACTGTCGACAAAAAATTCGGCGTTTTCAATTTATCAAACGAAGAACATACCTTAATTGATTTTCCTGGTACGTACAGTATTTACCCACGTTCCAAAGATGAACAAGTAGTATACGACGTTCTCAAAAATGATAAACATCCAGATTATCCTGAATTAGCTATCGTCGTTGCAGACGAATCAAATCTTGAACGAAATCTATTCTTGTTCACGCAAGTTTATGATTTGCAGATTCCTGTGATTTTGGTGCTCAACATGGCTGATTTGGCGAAAAAGAATGGTAAATCAATTAATATTCCTGCATTAGAAGAAGCGTTTCCGGGTGCCAAAATAGTTGAAACAACTGCGCGCGTTGGGATGGGTAAAGAACGTCTTTTACAGGCCATTCAATCCATTTCTAAAGAAAAACTTACGGAACGCTTCTATGCAAATGCACGAATTTGCGATCTTGATGATTCCAAAGGACAAGAAACAGAAGCTACAGAACGCTACGGATTAATCAATACGATTTTAAATCGTGTTCAAACAACCAGTTCAACCAAATCAGAACCAACTTCGAATAAATTAGACCGCATATTAGTTCATCCAATTTTTGGTTATTTGATTTTTGGCGCCATTTTGATGATTATTTTCCAGTTTATTTTTGCATTTGCTGCCTATCCAATGGATTTCATTGATGGCGTTTTTGCAGATTTTAGTGCATGGTTAAGCCAAGAATTACCAACTGGATTATTCTCAGATTTAATCAGCCAGGGAATTGTTCCTGGAATTGGAGGTGTTTTAGTCTTTATTCCACAAATTGCCTTGTTGTTTTTCTTTATCGCCTTGCTGGAAGAATCAGGTTATTTAGCGCGCGTTGTATTTATCATGGATCGCATCATGCGTCCACTTGGTTTGAACGGAAAGAGCGTTGTTCCTTTGCTTTCGAGTGTTGCCTGTGCAATTCCTGGTGTGATGGCTACGCGCACAATTTCGGATTGGAAAGAACGTATGATTACGATTCTCGTTGCACCATTGATGAGTTGTAGCGCCCGCATTCCAGTTTATACCTTGTTGATTGCTTTAGTCATTCCTAAACAGACAGTTTTCGGCTTTTTGAATTTACAAGGATTGGTTTTGTTTGGTTTATATACGCTAGGATTGGTTGCGGCTCTGTTGATTGCTGCCTTGCTGAAACTACTGATTAAAACACGTGAAAAAGGATTTCTTTTATTGGAATTACCGAGTTATAAATCGCCACGTTGGGGAAATGTTGGAATCACCGTTTGGGAAAAAGTTAAAGTCTTTGTTTGGGACGCTGGGAAAGTCATTCTTGCTATTTCAATCATTCTTTGGGCCTTGGCTACATTTGGACCTGGCGATCGCATGGAGAAAGCTGCATTAAGTGCCAAAAATCATGCAAAGGAATTGAAATTATCGAATGAAGATTCTGAACGGTTTGTTGCTTCTACAAAATTAGAGAATTCGTACATCGGAATTATGGGTAAAGGATTAGAACCAGTTATCAAACCATTGGGCTATGATTGGAAAATCGGTATTTCATTGATTACCTCATTTGCAGCTCGTGAAGTATTTGTTGGTTCCCTTGCAACAATTTATGCTGTGCAAGAAGATGGGGGTGAAAACAAACGCTTAATTGATCGCATGCGTTCAGAAAAACGTGCAGATGGCACACCAGTTTATTCTTTGGCTTCAGGAGCATCATTGATGGTCTTTTATGTTTTTGCGATGCAATGTATGGCAACATTAGCCGTTGTGAAACGTGAGACGAAAAGCTGGAAATGGCCGCTAATCCAAATGGGATTTATGGGAGCTTTGGCTTATTTAGGCGCATTCATTACTTATCTAATTTTAAGCTGATGCAAGTTATTTTGGTAATCGTTTGCATTCTCGCTGCAACATCTTATTTAGGCTGGCAATTCTATCAACGCTTCTTCAAAGCAGATGGAAAATGCGATGGTTGTGCCATTGGAAAGATGCAAGAGAAGTGAATGGATTTTTCTCAGGTTTATTCATCAATCTTTAAATTCAATTTTTTCTTTTTCCAATTTATTGGATTATCAATAATGTATCGTTCTATTCGATTGTAATCATTCTCATTTCTGATGATGTGTTCGTAATAATTTCGTTGGAATATTTTGTTTTTATAAAATTCGGGAGAATTTGTCGGTGCGTTTTTCGATTCGGAAGTCGGGGCGAATGGCAATTCGGAAGTCGGGGCGAATTGCCATTCGCCCGTACGGTATAAAAAAAGATTGATCTTTTTTGTGCTTGCGCCTTTAAATCCGCGAATTATCGCGCCAATTGTATGAGAAGGGCTTTTAGGATTCGAATAAATCCATTCTTTATCTTCCTTTTTTTTTAATTGTGCAGTAATCGTTAGGATCATATGTATGTGGTCAGGCATAATGATGAATTCTCCCAAAGAGATATTTGATCGAAGTTCAATCGTCTTTTTCCATTCTTCTTCAACGATTTTTCCGACGTTGTTTAGGATCATTTTTCCATCTTTAATTTTGCCAAACAAGTGAAGTCGATCCTGAGTAACGAGTGTAATAAAATAGCTTCCTTGTTGAGAATAATCATAGGTTTTAAGGCGAATTGATTGCCTGTTTGGTAGGTTTGAAATCGATAACATTTTAATTTTTTCATATTAAGATACAAAAAAATACTATTCAACTCTACTCTCAATCAATGACCACTACCACTCGCTTCGTCAAACGTAATTCCCTGCTTTTTCAAAATTGAACGTACATATAATGCGAAAAATGCTAAGTAAGCAAAACAAATTGCACCAACAACAAAAGATTCTTGAATGCCGATAACATCAGATAATTTTCCTTGAATCGGTGGAATAATTGCTCCTCCCAAAATCATCATCACTAAGAAAGCTGAACCTTGCGATTGGTATTTACCCAAACCTGCCAACGACAAAGAGAAAATTGCTGGCCACATGATTGAGCAAAACAATCCAGCACTTAAGAAAGCATAAACAGCAATAAGTCCAGTTGACATCAAACCAACAAGCATGGCTGCAATTCCTAAAATACCAAATACGCCTAAGGTTAATGCCGGTTTGTCATTCGTAACGAAAAACGCAATAATTTGAATCACAACACACAGGATATACCAATAAAGCGGCGAGACATTGTATCCTGCCAAACGAGTAAAACCAAGCACCAAACCAAACGCAATCAAAGGAACAATAAAACGTAAAATCTGTTTTGTTTGCTGAGTTAAGTTAAACGCATTGATTGCACCAGCCCAGCGACCAATCATTAAACTTCCCCAGAACATAGCGATAAATGGTGCGATTTGAGAAGAACCGTAACCACCAAATTCTTTTTGTTTTAATAGTTCTCCGAGATTACTTCCAATCGCCACTTCCACTCCAACGTAAACAAAAATGGCTAACATTCCCAAGGTTAATTGTGGATATTGCATGGCTCCCCAACCTTTCTTTTGTTTTTTACCAAGGAAGAACACAGTTAACAATCCACCAACGATTACTACCAAACCACCACTCAGCCACATCATTCTATTTTGTTCTAATGGTTTGCGAATCGTATCAATTTCTTTCGTGATTGCCTTTTCCGTATCTTTTTGTTGAACCGAAAGTGTTTCTATTTTCTTGCCATTTTCATCCAAAGAAACTTGTTCTAAGTCAGCAGATAATTGCACTAAATCCTTAGCAGCATTACTTTTATAACTGCTAAAAACAGGTACAAAACACATCCCAACTAAGAGCGTAATGATAACTAAAGAACTCAAGGCTTTCTTCGCAGAAGATGTATTTCCTTCTGAAGCAACTTTATGATTTGAACTTGTCACATCAGCATCTAATATGTCTGCTTGATTATCGATAACCTCGTTTGTAATTTCCTCATTTTGACCAATCTTTCCGGCTGGTACTTTTTTCGAAAAACCAAATAAAGCAGCAACACCTAAAAATAAAGCTCCAACGCATGCATACAGAATAATCACTTTTGTCAACGAAAGCGCTTTAATCATATCATCACTGATCGCTGAAGCGGTTCCAAACAAGGCCAATGCGACAATCAATGGTCCGATGGTTGTACCCAAACTATTGATTCCACCACCTAAATTGATGCGATTACTTCCTGTTTTTTCATCGCCCAATAAAATCATAAAGGGATTGGCAGATGTTTGCTGTAAAGAGAATCCAAGCGCCACAATAAATAAACCGACCAACATTCCGGTGAAAACGCCTTGGTATACTGAAACAATCATTGCAACGGCTCCTAATGCCGAGAAAAGCAATCCGTATACAATACTTTTCTTGTAGCCCCAATGCCCAACAATGTCTTTTCCTATAACCGTACTAAAGATAAAAAGCCCAAGAGCCCCAATGTAATACGCCAAATAGAAAGCAAAATCAATCAACTGACTTTGAAACTGATCCAGGTGAAAGTAGTTTTTACAAAAAGGAATGAATACACTATTTCCTGCGGCGATGAAGCCCCAAAAGAAAAACACAGTTGTAAGCGTAGTTAGCGCTCCGTAATTCGTTGATTTTTGCTGATTTTCTGACATAATTTAGCTTTAGAATAGCCAAATTAAGAGAATTTACTGCTTAAATTGCGTTTTTAGAAAGATTATTTGAACTATCAACTATTGAAAACATTGATTTAATCGTTTTCGCAATCGAATTTGCATCAAATCCACAATCTGCCCACAATTCTTCTTGCGTTCCGTGGTGAACATATTCATCTGGAATACCCAAACGAACTACTTCAGCAGCATACTTTTGATCAATCATGAATTCAATAACAGCAGAACCAAATCCACCCATCAAACAACCATCTTCAACAGTAATTACTTTCTTAAATTTCGAGAAAACTTCGTGCAACATTACTTCATCGATTGGTTTTACAAATCGCATATCGTAATGTGCAACAGAAAGACCTGTTTCTTTTAACTGTTCAATTGCTTCTTGCGCAAAATTTCCTGGATGTCCAATCGTCAAAATGGCAACATCTTCACCTGAAGTAACTTTACGTCCAGTTCCAATACGCATTGGTTTCATAACCGTTTTCCATTCTGTCATAGTACCATTACCACGTGGATAACGAATAGAGAATGGACCGATGTTTTCTTGCTGAGCTGTATACATCATGTCACGTAATTCCGCTTCATTCATTGGAGCCGCAACAACCATATTTGGTATGTGACGCATGTAGGCCATATCATAAGCACCGTGATGTGTTGCACCATCAGCACCAACCAATCCACCGCGATCCAAGCAGAAAACTACATTTAATTTTTGCAAAGCAACATCGTGTAATACTTGGTCATAGGCACGCTGCATGAATGACGAATAAATATTACAGAATGGAACCATTCCTTGCGTTGCTAATCCCGCTGAGAACGTTACTGCGTGTTGTTCCGCAATTCCAACGTCAAACGCACGGTCCGGCATTGCTGCCATCATGATGTTCAATGAACAACCCGAAGGCATTGCAGGAGTAACACCCATAATTTTATCATTCTTCTCAGCCAATTCAACGATTGTGTGACCAAATACATCTTGGTATTTCGGTGGTTGAGGAGATTTAGGAACAATCTTAACGATTTCCCCGGTTTCTTTATTGAAAACACCCGGTGCATGCCATTTCGTTGGATTTCCTTCCTCAGAATATTTGTATCCAGCACCTTTACGTGTGATACAATGCAAGATTTTTGGTCCTGGAATATCTTTTAAATCTTCTAATACTTTTGCTAATCCAACAACATCGTGTCCATCAACTGGTCCGAAATAACGGAAATTTAGCGATTCAAATAAGTTACTTTGTTTCAGTAACGATCCTTTTAACGCATGCGATATTTTTGATGCTACAGTTTGTGCATCAGGTCCGAATTTTGAAACTTTTCCTAACAATTTCCAAACCTCATCTTTAACTTTATTGTAAGTA